>ENA-ORCS01000056-ORCS01000056.1-marine-metagenome-genome-assembly--contig:-NODE-56-length-134736-cov-45.586481_pt1 | contig 134736 bp, 148 predicted proteins | sample MGYA00237781_ERZ508513 | MGnify/ENA primary metagenome ERZ508513 (study PRJEB26184, sample SAMN06268793) | marine metagenome | isolation source: Eden Landing Ponds, San Francisco, CA, USA | place... | reverse complement strand
GTCGGCGAACTCCAGCAGGTGGGCGCGGAAGCCCGCATCATGGACGGCTCGATCAAGGTGACCGCCGACTCGACGGTGCTCGAAGCCGGCGAGGAAGTGAGCGACGACCTCGCGAACGTCCTCGGTGAACTCGGCATCGAGCCGAAGGAAGTCGGGCTCGACCTGCGCTCGGTCTACTCCGAGGGCGTCCTGTTCGAACCCGACGAACTCGCCATCGACGTCGACGAGTACCGTGCCGACGTCGAGTCGGCCGCGGCGGCCGCGCGCAACCTCTCGGTCAACGCGTCGTACCCGACCGCTCGCACGGCGGGGACGCTTCTAGCCAAGGCGGCCGGCGAGGCCAAGTCGGTCGGCCTCTTCGCGACCATCGAGGACCCCGAGCTGATGCCGGACCTCGTGGCCAAGGCGGACGGACAGGTTCGTGCGCTCGCGGCGCGCATCGACGACGACGAGGCGCTTCCTGAGGAGCTGCGCGGTGTGGAAGCACCCGCAGCGGAAGCCGACGAAGAATCGAGTGATGAAGACGACGAAGACACACGGACGGACACCGACGAGGACGCCGACGCCGAGGCCGAGGCCGATACCGACGCCGACGCTGACGACGACGACGACGACGGCGGCGACGCCCTCGGAGCGATGTTCGGCTAATTCAGAACAATGGAATACGTTTACGCAGCACTCATCCTGAACGAGACCGGCGAAGAGATCAACGAAGACAACGTGACCGCGGTTCTCGAGGCCGCCGGCGTCGACGTGGAGCAGTCCCGCGTCAAGGCGCTGGTCGCCGCCCTCGAGGACGTCGACATCGAGGAGGCCATCGAGACGGCCGCCGCTGCGCCCGCCGCAGGCGGCGCCGGCGCGGCCGCCGGTGGCGACGACGACGACGACGAGGGCGACGACGACGAGGCCGAGGCCGAGGAAGAGGAAGCCGCCGAAGAGGATGACGGCGAGGACGAGGACGAGGAGGCCAGCGGCGAGGGCCTCGGCGAACTCTTCGGATAGACGCGGCTACTCGGCCATCCGGCCACCCGTTCGGTTCGATTTTTCCCGATCCAGTCCGCGTAGCGACGCGCGAGCGCATCGCAGACCTGTACGTCGGACGCGAGCCCCGGTCCGGTGTGCAACCGGATCCAACGCGACGATAGGTTCAAGAGGGGTGACGCGGCCAGTTCCGCGGGATGCTCTCCGTGCCGGCCCTCGGATCGCCTCACCTCCCACCCGTCGGGGCGACGACGCTCGGCTACACTATCGTCGGCATCGCGCTCGGCACCTGTAGCGGCCTGACGCCCGGCCTCCACGCCAACAACTTCGCCCTGCTTTTGGCGTCGGTCGTCCCGACCCTTCCCGGGCCCACCGTCGCCCTCGGCGCCGCGATGCTCGCCGCGGGCGTCGTCCACACGTTCCTCGACGTCGTCCCCGCGCTCGCGCTGGGCGTGCCCGATCCGGCGACGGCAGCCGTGACGTTGCCGGGCCATCGTCTCGTCCTCGACGGGCGCGGTCGGGAGGCGCTTCGGCTGTCCGCGCTCGGGAGTGGCCTCGCCGTCGTCGTCGCCCTCCTCGCCGCAGTTCCGGTGACCCGTGCCGTGGAGGCGATGTATCCGACGCTCCGGCGCAACCTCCCGCTCCTCTTGGGCGCGGTCGGCGTCGTCCTCGTCGGCACCGAACCGACTTGGCGACGACGGGGCGCGGCTGTGGCGACCCTCGGCGTCGCGGCGGGACTGGGGTGGCTCGTACTCGACCTCGATCCGTCGGGGCCGGTCGCCGCGGGCGGCGTCCTCGCCCCACTCTTTGCCGGGCTGTTCGGCGCCCCGGTGTTGATCGAGGCGCTCTCCGGCGAGGGCGTTCCGCCCCAGGCCGATCCGACGGTGACGCTCGGCCGGCGGACGGTCCTCGGAACGGCGGGCGCGGGTGCCGGCGCGGGCGCCCTCGTCGGCTACCTCCCCGGCGTCTCCGCCGCCGTCGGGACGGTGCTCGTCCTCCCCGCGGTTCCGGGGAAGTCGGGCGCCCGTGGTTTTCTCGTCGCCTCCAGCGGCGCCACCACGGCAAACACCGTCTTCGCGCTCTTTGCCCTCCTCGCGCTCGGAACGCCCCGAACCGGCGTGATGGTCGCGATGGATCGGACGGGACGCCTAGCGTCGACGGGTGTCCTCCTCGGGACCGTCCTCCTCGCGGCGGCTGCAGGGTTCGTCCTCGTCGTCTCCGTCGGCGACGCCTACCTCCGGACGGTCGGCCGCCTCGACTACGCTCGGGTGTGTCTCGCGACCGGTGGCCTCCTGCTCGTCGTCGCCTTCCTGTTTGCCGGCGGCCTCGGCGTCGCAGTCTTCGCCCTCGCAGCGGTCGTGGGACTCGTGCCGCCCTCGATCGGCGTCCGCCGGGTCCACCTCATGGCGGTTCTCGTTCCCGCCATCGTGTCGGCATGAGATTACGTTCTCGGCTCCCGAGAACCACCGGAGCAGGCGTATTGCTGGAGTGACAACTCTCACATGGTGATCGGCATGACACTCGACTCCCTCTCTGCGGCCGACCGGAAGCGCAGATCCGCGCTGTCGGCGATTCCGCCGATCGAACGGACGGAGACCGACGGCGAACTGCGGCTCACACACGGGTTCCGCGGAGTCACCCCGGAGCAGGCGATCCGGTATCTGGAAGCACTCGGCGGCGATCGGAGCGACGACCGGACCGTCACGGGACCGGGGTGGCGGGCCACGCTCTCGACGCGGGTCGTTCCCGTCGGCCCCTCGTACCGGCTCACGGAGGTACAGGTCACGTGGACCGGTGAGCCGGAGGCGGTAGAGGAGGTCGTCCTGCGGTTCCGATTGAAGGCGTTCCGAGCACCGGGGTGAGCGACCGACCGAAAACCCGAAAGACAACGATTAAAACCCGCCGGCGGGTTCGTACGTGTATGAGTCAGACGGAAGGAAAACAGGAGCGCCAGTGTGTCTCCTGTGGAATCAACATCTCCGGGATGAGCGCCGCCGCGTTCAAGTGCCCGGACTGCGGCCAGCAGATCTACCGCTGTGCGAAGTGCCGCAAGCAGAGCAACCTCTACGAATGTCCCGACTGCGGGTTCCGGGGGCCGTAACGATGGGAAAAGTGGCCGCCAAGATGAAGGTCATGCCGCAGAGTCCCGAAATCGACCTCGACGACCTGCAGGACCGACTGGAGGCTTCGCTCCCCGAGGGCGCGAAGATCAACGGCTTCGAGCGTGACGAAGTGGCGTTCGGACTGGTCGCGCTCCTGCCGACGGTGATCGTCCCCGACGACGCGGGCGGCACCGAGGCAGTCGAGGAGTCCTTCGGCGACGTCGACGGCGTCGAGAGCGTCGCCGTCGAGAACGTCGGCCGCATCTAACAACGCACCATTTATAACCTTCACCGGAGTAACCACGCACATAATGCCGAGTTCGAACGGTCCGCTGCAGGGGACGCGCGGTAAGCTCTCGAACGACCCCCGAGAGCGCGGCGCCTCCCCACCCCAGCGCGCGATCCAGGAGTACGATACCGGTCAGAAAGTCCACCTCAAGATCGACCCCAGCGTCTCCGAGGGCCGGTTCCACCCCCGCTTCAACGGGCACACCGGAACCGTCGTCGGGACGCAGGGCAGCGCGTTCAAAGTCGAGATCAACGACGGCGGCAAGGACAAGACGCTCATCGTGCGTCCGGCACACCTCAAGGCGCAGCAGTAGTCGCGCGATGAGTATATTCAAGGAGAAACTCGACGAGGAGTACGCCACCGTCTCCGAGGTCAAGGAACTTCTCGCCGAGGTCGAAGCCGAGCGCGCCGCCGACGTCGACCGGGAGATGCGCTACGAACTCGCCCGCGCTATCGAGCACGCGAACACGTTCGCCGTACTCGACGCCGACGAGTCGCGCGAACTCGTCGAGGGGCTGCTCGAACTCGAACAGGTCGACGAGGTGGCCGCGTTCAAAATCGCCGACCTGCTCCCACAGGACCGGGACGAACTCCGCTCGGTGTTCGCCCACGGCCGGTACTCGCTCGACGGCGACGAACTCGACGAAATCCTGAACGTCGTCGCGAAGTACGCCTGACGCTTCGCGTCGCTGCTCTACGTTTCGTCTTCGGCGTCGGCGTCGGAATCGCCTGCGTCGAGATCCGACAGCACCTTCTCGAACGTCTCGGCCGTCATCGAGCCGATGGTTTCCGACGACTGGACGTCGAGTTCCGCCGCCCGTTCCCGCAGCGTCGCGTACTCGTCGCTCTCGTTCAGTTCCCGCTCCGTCTTCTCGGCTTCGAGTGCCGCCAGTTTCTGCGCGACCGCGAAGCGCTCGCGCACCTGCTCGTCGAACTCCGCGAGCGAGAGGAGTTCGTCGACCGTCCCCCGGAGTTCGTCGTCGCTTACCGGTTTCGTCAGATACGTGTCGAACGGCATCTCGGTGATGTCGAAGTCGGGATCGACAGCCGTCACCATCGCCACGCGGACCTCCTCTCCACGAGCCCTGATCTCGTCGAGTACCTCCCGCCCGGACAGTCCCGGCATCCGTCGATCGAGCAGGACGACGTCGGTGCCGGCGACCTTCTCCAGTGCCTCCTCGCCGCTGTACGCCTTCCGGACGGTGTACTCGCTCTCGGGGAACGCGAGCGCGTAAACGTCGACGACGTCCCGTTCGTCGTCCACGAGGAGCACGGTCGGCTGCGCTGTTGCCATCGATCCCTCGTCGGGGGCGTGCGATGTTAAACCGTCCGGCTCCGGCGCGCCCACACGCGGCGTCGGGACGCCCGACGGGGCCGGCCCGTCAATCGGCGGACCGACGCCCCGAACGGACGGTTCGCCGCCGCTGCCGCTCCATCCCTCGATTCTGCGCAATCAAAAAGAATATTACCGGCTCACTATATGTTCATACTACCTCATGATCTCCGGTGAGTCGTGTCGTTCGCAGGGAGGCGTCCCCCTGTCCGTTCGTCCCTGCGAGGGTTCGTGATGTATGACCTTGGCCCTCCGTTAAATGTCGAGGTGGAGCCGGGGTCGAACCTGCTTCTCTCCGGACCTGCCCTCACCGGAAAGAAAGGCATCGCGTTCGACGTCCTCGCCGACGGCGTACGAAACGGCGAGGGCGCCATCGTCGTCAGCAACACCGACGGCGCCAAGCGGGTGTTCGAGGCGCTGGGCGAGCGGATCGACTACACCGACCGCCCGGTCGCAGTCGTCGACTGTGTCACCCGACAGCAGGGCGTCACCGAGGCTCGCGACGACGCGCACGTTCGCTACACCTCCTCACCGGTCGATATGACCGGCGTCGGGATCGAGTTCTCGGAGCTTCTAGAGGAGTTCTACGAGCGACGTGGTATCGAACGAAACCGCGTGTTCCTCGACTCGCTGTCGACGCTACTGATGTATTCGGATCTGCAGACGGTCTTTCGGTTCCTGCACGTGTTCACGGGGCGGGTCCAGAGCGTCGACGGCCTCGGCCTCTACGCCATCGACTCGACCGCCCACGACGACAAGACGATGAACACCCTCAAACAACTGTTCGACGGCGTGGTCAAAACCCACGAGGACGGCGAGCCGACCACGAACCTCCCGAGCGCCTGATCGACCGTCCCGCCGCTCGCGAGCGGACGATTCATGCCTCCGGACGGACTATCTTGCCCATGGCCGACGCGACCGAGTCCGAACTTCGCGACCTGCTCGACGTCGAGACTATCGCCGTCGTCGGCTGTTCGGGCACACCGGGAAAGGCCGCACACGACGTGCCCGCGTATCTGCAACGGCAGGGGTACGAGGTACTCCCGATCAACCCGACCCGCGAGGTGGTACTCGGGCGGGGGGCGGCGGACAGCCTCGCCGACGTCTCCGAGCGCATCGACCTGATCGACGTGTTTCGACCGAGCGAGGAGGTGAGTGGAATCGTCGACGCGGCGATCAAGCGGATACAGCGACGGGGCGACGTACGGGGTATCTGGCTCCAGCTCGGCATCCGCGACGACGCAGCGGCCGCGCGCGCCCGAGACGCGGGCTTAACGGTCGTACAGGATCGCTGTCTCAAGGTCGAACACGACCGACTGGCCGAGTGAGGTCACTCGTCGGTCGCCGGTTCCTCGTTTCCGTGGTCGTGGTCCCCACTGGCGGCGCCCTCGGCGTCGACGACGTGCACCTCGGCGGTGACGGCGTCGACGTCGATCCCCTCGCGCTCGGCGAGTGTTTCGAGGATCGCCCGCTGTTCGGCCAGTTCGTGGTCCATCTCCTCGACCCGGGATTTCGTCTCGTCGACGGTCGCCCGCGTCTCGGTGACCTGTTCGCGAAGCTGGTTCAGCCGTGCGTACACGTCCTCGGCCATGTCGGTGACCTGCTGGAGCTTCTTTGCCGTGCTTCCAAGTCCCATACGTGTGCCTTCACCGCCGGCCTTGAGTGTGTTTCGGGGTCGGATCGCGTCGGGTTACCGATCACCCACGCCGAGCGCCGGCACCGCCCGCCGGAGCAGGAGGTAGGCGCCGGTGCCGAGGGCGAGATAGCCCGCGACGACCGCCGGATACGCCGCGCCCACGCTGTCGACGGCGAGGCGCGCGACGGTGTTGACCGGGTTGAGCGGGAGGAGTGTCGTCCCCCCGAACGCGACGAGGACGCCGACTGCATAGAGGAACTGCGCCGCGCGGCGGTCGGGCGAGAGCACGGCGACGGTGGCGCCGAGCGTGACCACCAAAAGCGCGAGCGCGCCGACGACGGCGAGAATCGCGAGCGGGTGGCGAACGGTCGTTCCGTTGAAATCGAGGAGGGCAATCCAGAGCCCGGCCTGTGCGGGTGCGAGCACCGCCGCCGCCCACACCTTCCCGTCGACGATGTCGACGGTCGAGACGGGCGCGACCCGGAGGAGTTCGAGCGTTCCCCGGTCTAGTTCCTCGGTCACCGAGTCGACGACCATCGACCCGCTGATGAAGACGGGCAGGAAACACAGGAGTGGGAGCAACACGGTGTAGCTGAAGCCGTAGTACGGCGTCGACCCCGAGCCGGGTCGCGGCGGGAGATCGAGTGGTGTCGACGAGAGGAACGCCGCCCTGTCGCCGCGCTCGGTCCGCTCGAACGTCGCCAGCGCGTCCCGCAACTGGACGACGACGAGCGTCGTCCGAACCGAGTCGTCGGGCACCGTCGCTGTCACGAACACCCGCCCGGCCCGCCGGTCGGCAAGGAGGACGGCGTCCACCTCGCCGTTCCGGAACGCGCGCTCGGCCGACGCCTGCGAGGCGTAGCCGACCCCCGCTATCGACGACTGTTCGTCGACCACACGCAGGAGGTCGTCGGCCGCGTCGCCGGTGACTCCCACCGTCGTCTCGTACCCGTCGACGCTCCCCGGATCGTACAGCGAGACGAGACCGACGACGAGAAACGACGAAAACGCCGCGATGAACAGCTGAATGAGCAGGGCGAGCACGATGGTCTTCTCCGAGCGGAGCGTCGCCAGTTCCCGTCGGGCGATGGTGAGGCGCGGATCAGCCAAGGGTGCTCACCACCGCGAAGTTGTAGGCCGCGTGGACGGCGATCGCGGGTACCAGCGCCGCGAGGTAGGTCGCCCGGTCGCGGGTCGCCCCGAGCGACGCGATGCTCGTCGTCGTCGCGTGGAGCGCGAGCGGCGCGAGCAACAGGAGCAGGCCGACGGCGGGCGTGGCGGCGATACCGGCCGAGGAGAACGCCGCCCGGCCGAGCGCGAGGTCGGGGAGGCCGACGAGCTGGACGACCGCCGTGAGCTTCTCGCCGAGGAAGAAGCCGAGCCCGGAGAGCGCACCGAGGACGAGCGCGGCCTTCCACCCCCGTCGGTCGGCGAAAGGTCCCCGAAAGCCCGCGTAGACGTGGACGCTCTTTGCCACCTCCTCGACGGCCGCGACGGCCACCAGCAGCAGCGGGATCGACACCTCGACCGGGAGGACGAAGAGGACGGCGACGGCGAGGAGTTCGGCGATGAAGACGAAGGGGATGGCGAGCGCGCTCAGGACCGCCACCGATTTCCGCCCCTTGAGCCGGCTGTTGAGCGCGTCGAGGAACTTCAGCGGCACGGACCGCTGGGTGAACATATCCTCCTCGCGATAGACACCGACACCGAGGGCGAAAAGCACGGCGGAGCCGACGTAGAACGGGCCGGTCGAGAAGGCGTACTGGGCGGCCGTCACGCCCGTGCCCTGCAGGTCGTGGACGACCAGCGTCAGCGGCGAGATGAGGGCGATGGGCGTGACGTTCGTGAAGATGGCGGGGACGAAGGCGTAGGAGGTGAGAAAGACGGAGATGGAGACGGTGACGAACGTGAGTTCCTTGAACGACCGGGCGAACATGCCGCCGACGAACGTGGCGGCGAGATAGAGCGCCGCGATGGGTGCGACGGCGGCGACGCTGACCGGGCTGCCGCCGATGGCGAGGGCGACGAGCGCCGTGACCCCGACGAGCGTCGCGAGGTAGGGCAGGGTCTTGCCAGCGACGATGGCGGCCGGGGAGACGGGCGCGACCAGCAGCAGTTCACCCCGGCGGTTGATCCGCTCGTTCAGGATCGTGCTCCCGTACGGCTGAATGACGAAGTTCATGGGGACGAAAAAGAGGAACGCGAGGACGAGCGCCCCGAACGGAAAGGGCGGGGAGATATCCGCCGGTGATCCGGACGTGCTGCCGCCGAAAAGTCCGCCCGCGCCACCGAACCCGGGGACGCCGAGCGGGCCGTCGGCGGCGCTGCCCGTCGCGGCGTCGACACCAGCCGCCCCCGTTGCCGTGTCGGCGCCGCTGCCCGAACCGGAGGTCGACCCGTCGGCGCCGCTCGGTGCCGATTCCGTCCCGTCGGAATCGCCGGCGCTTCCGCTCGTGTCCTCGGTTCCGGTTCCGGTTCCGGTTCCAGTGCCATCCCCACTCTCCCCGCCAGCGACGACGCCGTCCGGCGTCCGTTCCGCGTATCTGAGCGTCACGACGACCGGAAATGCGGCCGACTCGTTTCGCTCCTCGCGCAGTCGGTCGAGGTTGTGTCGCCGAACGGCGTCCCGGAACGTCGACAGCGCCGCCTGCGCCTTCCGCGAGTCGGCGACGTAGACGTGGTCGTCGGCGACGACCACCTCGACGCCCCGGCCGAGCCGATCGACCTCGGGGGGCCGTGCCGCGAGCGCCGGCGTCTCCACCACGACCTCGTGGTACGGACTGTCGGTATCGACGCCCACGCGGTAGACGTCGCGGTCGAGAGCGACGCCGCCGGCCGCCGTCGCCGCGCCACCGACGGCGCCAGCGAGGAGGAGGGCGAGGAGTCCGAGCGCTGCCGTCCGCCGGTCGACGACGCCGACGCTCCGGCTCACCTCCCAGCGTGCGATGCGAGCGACGGCACGAAGGCCGCCGCGGGCTGCCCGGATCGCCGACCGGACACGCTCGCGCCGACCGCTCACGCGCCACCCCGCGGGTCGGGTTCGGCGTCGGCTGCCAGGTCGAGAAAGATGTCTTCGAGGCTCGGCTCCCGAGTGCGGATGTCGACCACCTCGCCACCAGCGTCGGCCGCCCGCTGCCGGACCGCCTCGACGGCGGCCATCTCCTCGACGGTGACGACGTGTCGGTCGCCCGCTGACTCGGCGCCCTCGACCGGAACGGAGGTGAACACGCGGTAGTCGGTGGTGCCGTAGGTCTCGCGTATCTCGGGGACGGTGCCGCGGGCGACGACGTCGCCCCGGTTCATGATGGCGACCCGGTCACAGACCGACTCGACGTGATAGAGGTTGTGCGCACTGAAGAGGACGGTCTTGCCCGCGTCGCGGAGCTCGCGGACGAACTCGAGGACGTAGTTGGTCGTCAGCGGGTCGAGGCCGCTGGCGGGTTCGTCGTAGATCAACACGTCGGGATCGTTCACCAGCGACCGTGCGATGGCGACTTTTCGTTTCATCCCCTTGGAGACGTCGCCGAGTCGGCGGTCACGGTGGTCGAGTTCGAGTCGGTCGAGCGTCCGCTCGATGCGCTCGGTGGCGACCTCCCCGGGAACGTCGTAGAGGTCGGCGAAGAAGTCGAGATACGACCGCGCGGTCATGTCCTCGTAGAGCGGCGACTCCTCGGGCAGAAACCCCAGCGATCGGCGCATCTCGGGGTCGGACGCATCGAAGCCGGCGACGGTCGCCGACCCCGCGGAGGGGTCGACGAGGCCGGCGATCATCTTCAGTGTCGTCGTCTTGCCCGCGCCGTTCGGGCCGACGATGCCGAAGATTTCGCCACGATCAACGTCGAACGTGCTCCCGACGACCGCGGGGAAGTCGCCGTAGGTCTTGCGGAGGCCCTCGACCTCGATCATCGGGCGAACGGACGGATGGCGAGGGGTTAAACGCACGGCCCGAAGAATCACTCGTGATAGGAGTCGCCGACGACGTCGATCCGCTCGCGGAGCCAGTCGGCCGCCGCCGCCACGGCGTCGGGATCCGTCGCGGTCAGCTTGATCCGGTTGCGCGTCTCCGTACTCGGGTAGCTCCCCACGGTCACGTCGAAGCGCTCGCGGACGCCCGCGACCGCTTCGACCATCGATCCCTCGGGCTGGGTGGTGTAGAGGGTGGTCGAGACGGCGTCGCCGCCGAACTCGCCGGCGACCAGTTCGAACAGCGCCCGCATCTCCGCCGGGACGCCGGGGAAGGCGTAGACGTTCTCGACGACGCAGCCGGGACACAGCCCCTCCGGGTTCACCAGCGGTCGGCTCCCCGCCGGCAGTGCCGCCCACGCGTCCACGTCGATGTCGAGGTCGTGGACCTCCACGAGGTCGGGGTTGCGGTCCCGGTAGGCCGCGACCGTCTCGATCACGTCCTCGCGGACCGACGGATCGACGACGAGGTCGCGGCCGAACGCGTCGGCGATGGCATCGGCCGTGACGTCGTCGTGGGTGCCCCCCAGACCACCGGTGACGATCACCGCGTCGAAGGCCGCCGACCACTCCTCGACGGTCCCGCGGATCACCGCGCGGTCGTCGGGGACGGTGAGGATCCGCGTGACCGTCGCACCCGCGTCGGTCAGCCGACCGGCGAGCCACGTCGCGTTCGTGTTCTCGGTATCGCCCGCGAGCACCTCGTCGCCGACGGTGAGGATGGCGACTCGCATCGATGACCGTGAGTAGCCGACGGTGAAAAGCGAACCGTATCAGTCGTACTCGTAGAACCCCTCGCCAGTCTTCCGGCCGAGGTCGCCGGCGTCCACCTTCCGCTTGAGGAGGTACGGCGGCTTGTACCGGTCGCCGAGTTCCTCGGCGAGCGTCTGGCTGGCGTCGAGACAGACGTCGAGACCGATGTGATCGGCGAGTTCGAGTGGCCCCATCGGGACGTTCGTGCCGAGCTTGAGCCCCGAATCCATGTCCGCCTTATCGGCGACGCCCTCGTCGTAGGCGCGGATACCCTCGTTGATCCACGGCATCAGCACCCGGTTGACGACGAATCCCGGCTTGTCGTCGGACTCCCACGTCGTCTTGCCGAAGTCCTCGGCGAGGGCGTGCGAGCACTCGACCGTCCCGTCGCTCGTCTTCTCGCCGACGACGAGTTCGAGTCCCTCCATGATCGGCGCGGGGTTCATGAAGTGCAACCCGACGACGAGTTCCGGCCGCTCCGTCGCCGACGCGATGGTGGTGATCGAGAGCGTCGAGGTGTTGGTCGCGAGGATCACGTCGTCGTCGACGGCGTCGTCGAGGTCCGCGAAGACGTCCCGTTTGATCTCCATGTTCTCGACGGCGGCCTCGATGACGTAGTCACAGGCGCCGAGATCCGCGAGGTCGGTCGTGCCGGTGATCCGGGAGACGGCAGCGTCGGCCTCCGCTCGGGTCACCTGCTCTTTTTCGACGAACCGCGAGAGGCTGTCGTCGATGCGGTCGAAGCCCTCGGCGACGAGGGAGTCCTCGATGTCGCGCATCACCACGTCGTAGCCGGCCGTGGCGGCGACCTGTGCGATCCCGCTGCCCATCGTTCCGGCGCCGACGACACCGACGGTGTCGATCTGGTCGAGTCCGCGCATGGTCGTCTGTGTGCGACGGTGGGTTGTAAGGGTAGCGACGGGGGTGTGGGGCGATCGGTCCCGGCCGTCACCCGCGCCGACTCGCTCGCAGGCCCACGAACAGGAGGGCAGCCCCCGAGACGGCGAGGAGGACGCCGAATCCGGGGCCGGCGCCGGTCGTCGCGGTCGCCGTCGCCGATCCCGCCCCCGACTCGCCGGGTGCCCCTGCGGTCGGTGTCTGTGACGCCGCCCCCGCGCTCGGCGTCGCTGTCGGCGACGGCGCCGGGGTCGATTCCGATGCGGGTTCCGAGGTCGGGGATCGGTCCGGCGTCACCGTCCCCGTCGCCGTCGCGTCCGCCCCGGGCGTCGCCGTCGGCGTGGCGTTTGCCGACGACGACTCGACGACCGCGAACAGCGAGAACGCCGTGGTCGTCACGTCGTAGGCGAGCGCCGTGTCGTTCCGGTCGGCCAGCGTCGCATCGACCCGCTCCCAGCCGGGGTCGGTCCAGCGGAGTACCTGCACAGCATCGGGGTCGTCGACCCGGTCGCGGTCGACACGAAGCCGGATCGTCGCCCGATCGATATCCGCGGGCTGGAGGTTGTCCGTGACGCGATAGCCAAACAGCGGGACCGTGTCGTCTGGCGTGGCGTAGCCGGGCGTGACCATCGTGTCGATGTCGAAGTCCGCGTTGCCGTCGCGCGCGAGCGTGACGTTCAGCCGCTCCATGGCGACGCCGGTCTCTCGCATCGCGGCCGAGTCGGGGAGGCCGACCGCGAGCGGATCGCCCGCGTCGGCGTTCGTGATCGACACCCGGAGAGTGCCCTCGCCCGCCGTTGCGCTGCCGGACGGGGGGCCGCCACCTGAACTGGAGTCCGGCCGGCGGACGACGGTGATCGCCGCACCGTTCGCGAGGCTCCCCGTCGCGACGTCCTGTGCGAAAAACAGGCCCGATTCGCCGCTCTGGAAGGCGTCGTCGCCGTCGTCGCTCTCGGCGTCGACGGCGAAGTCGAGCGTCTCGCCGGGGGCAGCGTCGGAGGCGAGAGCGGCCCTGACCTCGAAGGTGGTGCCGTCCGGCCCGATAGCTGCCGTCCCCGTGGGGGCGTCCAGCACCCACGCCCCGTCGTGACGGGGCGAGCCAGTGGCGACGACCCGGCTGTCGCCCCGATACAGCGCGACGGAGTCGATGTCGCCGTTCGACAGCGACCCCCCGTTCGACACGGTGAGCGCGGTGACCGCGTCGCCGAACTGCCCGGGCTCTCCCTCGCCGAACGTCGGGGTCGGCGTGCCCTGGTCGCCCTCGACGAAGATGGCCTCGACATCGGCGTTCGTCGATCCACCGCCGTCGTAGGCGTCGTCGGAGGACACGCCAGCGGCGTTCGTTCCGGTAGTCACGCCGTCGACGTAGCCCACCTTGTCCCGGAAGTCCCGCAGCGTCGCGCCGTCGAGGGACGCGGCGCTCGATCCGACCGACTCGGTGTGGACCGTCACGATGTCGTCGCCGTCGTCGTAGCCGGACGTGTCCGTCGAGGTGGCGTCGCCGCCGCTCCCGTCGTTGCCCTGGTCGACGTAGTAGCGGCCGGTCGTCCCGTCGGTCGGCGCGGGCGCGCTGAACCCACTCAGCCCCGCCTCACCGGCCGTCAGCACCGTGTCGTCGGTTTCGAGCGAGCCGGTGTTCGTCCCTCCAGTGTCGACGATAGCCTCCTTGAGTGGGGCGTCGAGGGCGTCGCTACCGGGGTTGCGTGCGTCGACGAACCGATCGTCACCCCAGTCGGACTGGGTGTCGGTGCCGACGATCAGCGCGTCCGTATCGGTGGCGTCGACGGTCGTCCCGGCCTCCAGTTCGGCGTACCAGTTCCCGACGCGGACGTCCCCGGCCGACGTCTGGCCGTCCCCGTCCGTGTCGACGAAGAACCCGTCCTCGAAGTTGACGTCCTCGGTGGTCAGCGGCGCGTCCCAGAGTTTGATCCCGCCGCCGAGCGCGGTGAACGCGTTCGTCCCCGTCTCGGTGGACAGCTTGGGCGATCCGGTGGCGTCGAGGGCGACGTCGATACCCGTCGCGCCGTTGCCCTGGGGGTCGACGAAGACGACGTCGCCCGCTTGGTAGGTCGAGTCGTCGGTCCCGGAGCCGTCGAATCCCAGCTGTGCGCTCCCGGAGATATCCGTCACCTGATCGAAGCTCTCGTCGCCGTACAGTTTCTGGCCCGGCGCCCGCCCCACCATCGACCCGCTTTCCTCGTAGACGAGCAGGTCGTTCCCGGAGATGTCACCGCTCCCGTCGGTGTCCCACACGAGAGCGTCGTTCTCGGACGAGGTTCCGGGGTCCCAAGACCCCGTCGCCCCGCCGGTCGTCGTCTCCGCCAGGAGCCAGCCGCCGGCGGTCGTCTCCAGGGACTTGGACGTGTCGGCGTCGCCGCTCTGGAGGTCGGTAAACAGGCGCAGCCCCGCGTCGATGGTGTTGTTGTCGCCGTCCGTCCCGCGGACGACTTCGATGGCGGCGATCCGCGTCTCGCCGGGATCGTTGCCCAGTCCGGGAGTCGGCCCCTCGTCGTAGATCGGTTCGCCGGAGTAGATGGACGTGCTGAGGAGGCGGTCGTACGCGGGGTCACCGTCGTAGCCGCCGACGCCGCTGGTCGCGCCGTCGTCGGTGTCGTACCAGACGGTCTGGCTGCCGAAGGCGGTCAGTCCGGAGCCGCCCGTGCCGCTGGTCACGACGGTGTCGTAGCCGTCGAGACCGAACACCGCATTCGCGTTCCCGGACTTCCGAACGATCGCCTCGTCGTCGTCGTAGCCGTCGCCGGCCGGGTCGGCGTACTCGACGTCGGTGCCGAACCGCCGGAGTGTCTCGTCCGCCAGCCCGTCTCCACCCGCGTCGACGGCGCTCGGCCCGTTGCGCTCCCGTTCGATCAGGACGACGTCGTCCTCGTCGGTGTAGAGAGGCGGCGTGCCGTCGTCGACGTACATCTCGGGCGAGGAGGCGGTGCCGGGATCGAACGCCGCCGTCGCGTCGCCCGCCTCGGCGGTGCCGGCGCCGACGCCGGCCGAGACGACGGAGTCCTCGCTCGTCACCGTCAGATTCAGCACCGTCTGCGACTCGCCTTGCTGTGGCGCGTTGCCGCCGGGATCGTTCACCGTCGTCGTCGACGCGTTCGTCGCCAGTCCCGTGCCGCCGACCGCGACGACCGATCCGACGACCAGCGCCGCGAGAACGAGTGACCGTAACTGTGTCCCCCTATTTGTCATGTCACGTCCCCACGCCCCGTAGCGAAGTGATAAAAACGTTTGGCGACGATGCCGAACGACTCATCCGTCGGCCAACCCATCGATACGCCCGTGCCCAGTTCCAACCCCGACGACACCGGCTTCGACTTCGGCGGCTTCGATCACGAATCGCACGTGCGATCGGCGCTCGACCTCGCCCGCGAGGCCGCCGCCCGCGGCGACGAACCGTTCGGCTCCGTCCTGGTCCGCGACGACGACGTCGTGATGCGGGACTCGAACCGCGTGCACACGGCCGAGGACATCCGACGCCACCCGGAACTCCACCTCGCGTACCGGGCGTGCCGGGAGTTCGATCCCGCGGAGCGCGCCGAGATGGCGATGTACACGAGCACCGAACCATGCCCGATGTGCGCCGGTGGGATGCGAAGCGCTGGCTTCGGTCGAGTCGTCTACAGCGTGAGCAGCACCGAGGTGACGGCGTTTACCGGCCGCGACGCGCCCGACGTTCGCTCCGCGGCGCTTCTGGACGGCGTGACCGAGGTGATCGGTCCCGTCCTGAACGAGGCGGGGCTGGACGTGCATCGGGAGTACGACTGGTGAGGGCAGTGGAACTATAACGGCCGGCGGACAGACCCGACCATGGTTCGCGGCTCACGGCGGCGGCTCCTCCGGATCGTGGGTGCAGGGGGACTCGCCGGTCTCGCCGGCTGCACTCGGCTCAGTTCGAGCACAGATGACGGTACGTCGACCCACGGCGAAAACGTGACCCTGACGGCGGGGCGTCGTTCCGACACGCCTGCCGAGGACGCCGGTGGCGAGGACGGGGACGAGGACGGGGTCGGCGAGAGCACCCTGGCGTTCGGAACCGGCGGGGAGATACTCTCCTCGCCGACGGTCGTCGACGGGACCGCCTACGTCGGCTCCGCGGATACGAACCTCCATGCCGTGGGGGTGGCGACCGGCGAGCAGCGGTGGCGCTTCGAGACCGACGGTGTCGTCTACTCCTCGCCGCTGTTCGTCGACGGAACCGTCTACGTCGGCGCCGGCCTGGGACAGGAGTACGGCGACACGCGCCTGTACGCGGTCGACGCCGCGAGCGGGAGCGAGCGCTGGCAGTTCGAGACGGGAAACCGGGTGAAAGCGTCCCCCGCGTACCGGGACGGGACCGTCTACGTCAGTTCGAGAGACGCCAAGCTGTACGCGGTGGCCGCGGAGACGGGCGCAAAAGAGTGGGCGTTCGACCTGGGTCGCACGGCCGAATCCTCGCCGGTCGTCGTCGACGGAACGGTCTTCGTCGGCTCGTTCGACGGGACCGTCCACGCCATCGACGCGGCGACCGGCGAGAGCAACTGGCAGTTCGGGACCGACGACCTCGTCCGGTCGTCGCCGACGGTCGTCGACGGGACCGTCTACGTCGGCTCCTCGGACAGCACGCTCTACGCCATCGACGCGGCGACCGGCGAGCAGCGGTGGCGCTTCGAGGTACCGGCCACCGAGTTCGGCATCCAGTCGTCGCCGACGGTACACCGCGGCACGGTCTTCGTCGGCTCCTACGACGGGAGCGTCTACGCGGTCACGACCGCCGCTGGCGACCGCGTCTGGACGTACGCGACGGCGGACGTCGTCGTCTCCTCACCCACCGTCGCGGGCGGCACCGTCTACGTGGGCTCTCACGACGGCCACCTCCACGCCATCGACGCGACGACCGGCGAGGGGGACTGGCAGTTCGACGCCGGTGACGCCGTCTTCTCCTCGCCGACGGTCGTCGACGGGACCGTCTACGTCGGCGCCGAGGACGGGACGCTGTACGGCGTCTCGACGAGCCACGACGCCGACAGCGCCGGCTCCCGGGTGGGACTCCGGACGCTCGGCCACCACGGCGGCCGAGTGTGACACGGATAGCGCCGGCTCCCGACGTCGGCGTCGCTCACGGGGGCGGGGTGGCGTCGCTCGCGACCTACCGCCGACCACACGCTTTATGTGTGATTTCGCCGGAACGTTCTATACATGATTCCCGGTGCTGACGACGCGATCACTCGCGACGGCAAGGCGCTGATCCTCGCGTACGACCACGGGCTCGAACACGGGCCGGTCGACTTCGAACCGGTTCCGGAGACGACCGATCCGACGACGGTGTTCGACGTGGGGACCCACGATGCGGTGACCGCGGTCGCTGTTCAGAAAGGCGTCGCGGAGGCGTACTACCCGTCCTACGAGAACGACGTGACCCTGCTGGCGAAGCTCAACGGGACGAGCAACCTCTGGATGGGCGAACCCGACTCCGCGGTCAACTGGTCGGTCGACTACGCGGCCGAACTCGGCGCCGACGCCATCGGCTTCACGCTGTACGGTGGCTCGAACCACGAGGTAGAGATGGCCGAGGAGTTCCGGCAGGCCCAGGAGACTGCGCGCGATCACGACATGGGTGTCGTGATGTGGTCGTACCCGCGCGGGCAGGGCCTCAAAGACGACACGAGCCCCGGAACCATCGCGTACGCCGCGCGGCTCGGCCTCGAACTCGGCGCGGACATCGCGAAGGTGAAGTATCCGGGGTCGGCCGACGCGATGCGCTGGGCCGTCGACAGCGCGGCCGACACGAAGGTCGTCATGAGCGGCGGCTCCAAGACCAGCGACGAGGCGTTCCTCTCGACGGTTCGCGAGGCGATGGACGCCGGCGCCAGTGGACTGGCGGTCGGCCGAAACGTCTTCCAGCGTGAGAACCCCGAGGCGATCCTCGACGGGCTGGAGGCGGTCATCTTCGAGGACGCGTCGGTCGAGGAGGCGCTGGCGACCAACGCCGCTCTCGAAGCGAGCGACTGATGACCGACACCGTCGCGGCGATTCGCGAAGCCGTCGCCGCCGCGGCCCCCGTGATCAGGGCTGGCCTTCCCGGCCGTCGGGAGGAAGGCGACGCGGAGAACCCTTCCGGCGAGCGGCGACTGGCGGCCGACGAGTACGCCGACTCGCTGCTCGAAGAGCGACTCGGCGACGTCGACGGCGTCGGTGCGTACGCCAGCGAGGAGCGCAAGGGCGTCGCCGACGTCGGCGACGGATACTCGGTCGCGGTCGATCCGCTCGACGGCTCCTCGAACCTCAAGCCGAACAACGTCATGGGCACCATCGTCGGCGTCTACGACGCGCCGCTGCCCGCGAGCGGCCGTGACCTCGTCGCCGCGGGCTACGTGCTCTACGGCCCGATCACCACGATGACGTTCGCCCGTGAGGGGACGGTAACCGAGTATCTGATCGAGGACGGCGCGACGACCGTTCTCCGCGAAGACGTCACCCTCCCCGACGACCCGACGGTGTACGGGTTCGGCGGGCGCGTCCCCGACTGGCCCCCGGACGTCGCCGCCTACGTCGAGGCCATCGAGTCCGAACTCAAGCTTCGGTACGGCGGTGCGATGATCGGCGACGTCAATCAGGTACTCACCTACGGCGGCGTGTTCGCGTATCCGGCGTTGGAGTCGGCACCCGAGGGGAAACTCCGCCTCCAGTTCGAGTGCAATCCCGTCGGGTACGTCGTCGAGTCCGCCGGCGGGCGGAGTTCCGACGGGACGGGATCGGTCCTCGACGTCGACCCCGGCGGCCTCCACGAGCGAACACCGGTGTATCTCGGCAACCCCGATCTGATCGATCGCCTGGAGGACGTCGTCGGTAAATGAGTCATTTAACGGCCGTATGCGCCGTATACTGAGGTGAATCCGGTGCGCTCGGTACGCACATGTCGACCGACACCGCGCGCGGCGGGACGTTCGGACCGACCCTCGACTGCGAACCCCTCGCTGCTATCGGGGCCCGAACGACGACACACGCCACGGAGCTCTGGGTCGTCGCGGTGGCGACGCTCGTCGCCGACGGCGCTCTCACCGTCTACGGCCTCCGTATCGGACTGACCGAGGTCAACCCCGTCGCCGCGTCCCTCATCGCCGACGTGGGGACCGTCGGCGCCATCGCGACGCTGAAAGGCGGAGCCGTCGCCGTCGCCCTCGTCGGGTGGGTCGTCGTGCCCCGGGACTACCGCGGACTGGTTCCCGCGGGACTCGCGCTCCCGTGGACGTTCGCGTCGGCACTCAACGTCGTCGCCGTGGGCCTGGCCCTCTACGGTCCCGCCTGAACGGCACTGCACTTTCATTGTCCCGCCCGCCGTCGTCCCCCTATGGTCCGCCGAACCGTCCTGTTCTCGCCTGGCGACCGCCCCGAGCTGTGCCGCGGGGCGCCGTCGACCGGAGCCGATACAGTCGTGTTCGACCTCGAGGACGCCGTCGCCCCGGCACGACTGGCCGAGGCACGGACCGCGGTTGCCGACCTGCTCGCCGATCCGGAGTTCGATCCCGCGGCCGAAGTTGCGGTCCGTGTCGCCGCCGACCCCGACGCGGCGGCGACGGATCTCGACGCCGTGACCGACGCCGGCCGTCTCGACGCGGTGATGTGTCCGAAGGCCGACGTCGGATCGGTCCGGCGCCTGGCCGACGCACTCGCGGCGCGTGACTCGGCCGTTCCGATCCTCGCCCTGATCGAGACGGCGACCGGCGTCCTCGACGCCCGCGACGTGGCGGCTCACCCGGCCGTCGACGCGTGCTGTTTCGGGGCGGAGGACCTCGCGGCCGACCTCGGCGCGACCCGGACCGACGAGGGGACGGAGATGCTGTACGCCCGTGAACGCGTCGTGCTCGCGGCGCGGGCCGCGGGCGTCGATGCCGTGGATACGGTGTACACCGACCTCGACGACCACGAGGGGCTTCGGGCGGAGACGCGGTTCGCGGCTACGCTCGGCTACGGTGGGAAGATGGTCGTCCACCCCGACCAGGTGGACGCCGTCCACGGCGCCCTCGCGCCCGACTCGGAGGCCGTGGCGTGGGCAAAGCGGGTGCTTGCGGCTCGGGAGGCCGCCGACGCCGAGCACCGCGGCGTCTTCGAGGTAGACGGCGAGATGATCGACGCCCCGCTGATCGCCCGCGCCGAGCGAATTCTCGACCGGGCCCCCGACTCCGGATGACGACGAGGTCGAAAGGACTGTATTTCCCGACGGTGAAGCGACCGGAAATGTCCGAAGTGAACCCGTTCGAGAGCCTACAGGAACAAATCGACGATGCATCCGAGTACACGTCCATCCCAGCCGGCGTACTCGAGCGACTCAAACACCCCGAGCGCGTGCTCTCGACGACGCTCTCGGTCGACATGGACGACGGATCGATCGAGCAGTTTCGGGCCTACCGATCGCAGTTCAACGGCGACCGGGGGCCGTACAAGGGGGGGATCCGCTATCACCCCGACGTCACCGAAGACGAGGTGAAGGCGCTCTCCGGCTGGATGGTGTACAAGTGCGCCGTCGTCGACATCCCGTACGGCGGCGCGAAGGGTGGCATCGCGTTCGACCCGCGAGCGTACTCCGAGAGCGAACTCGAACGAATCACGCGTGCGTTCGCGACCGAGCTCCGCCCGATCATCGGCGAGGACCGGGACATCCCGGCGCCCGACGTGAACACGGGGCAACGGGAGATGAACTGGATCAAAGACACCTACGAGACCTTAGAGCGGACGACCGAACCCGGGGTCGTCACCGGGAAGGGGCCGTCGTCCGGCGGGAGCGCCGGTCGCGTCGAGGCCACCGGTCGGTCGGTGATGCTCACCGCGCGCGAGGCGTTGGACTACCTCGGCCGCGGGGTCGAGGACGTGACGGTCGCCGTTCAGGGGTACGGCAACGCGGGATCGGTCGCCGCGCGCCTGCTTGAGGACGCCGGAGCGACGGTCGTCGCCGTCAGCGACTCCAGCGGCGGCATCTACGCCGCGGACGGCCTCGACGCCGGAGCGGTCAAGACACACAAACTCGAGACGGGGACGGTCACCGGCTACCCCGACGCGGAGGGGGAACTGACCAACGAGGAGCTACTGACGGCGGACGTGGATCTGCTGGTGCCGGCGGCCCTGGAGAACGCGGTCACCGCCGACGTCGCCCGCGACGTTCGGGCCGACGTGATCGTCGAGGCGGCCAACGGGCCGCTGACGCCCAACGCCGACGACATCCTCACCGATCGCGACGTGTACGTCTTCCCGGACATTCTGGCCAACGCCGGCGGAGTCACCGTCTCGTACTTCGAGTGGGTGCAGAACCGCCAGCGGTTCTCGTGGACCGAGGGACGCGTCAACGACGAACTCGAACGGATCATCACCGACGCGTTCGACCGACTGGTGGAGACGTTCGAATCCGCCGACGTGCCCAACTTCCGGACGGCGGCGTACGTCGTCGCCCTCGAACGGGTGGCCGACGCCTTCGACGACGGCGGCAACTGGCCCTGACGGCGTACGTCGGCGTTCGGTCACTCGATCGCTCGGGCAGTCGGGGACAGGTAACATACTCGCGTAACACGGGACCGGGCGTGGCCCCGCGTCGGACGGTCGTTCACGTTCGACGGCCCCATACGAGTCCTGCGACCACGGTCGATCCGCCGTGGATCGTGGCGCCGCCGCCGGTGGTGAAGGGTGCGGGTCCGGACGCCGATGCCGAGGGTTTCAAGACGTCGCGGATGGCTCACACACGTAATGTTACAGGACCACCTCATCAGCGCGGCCCACCTCTCCCGGGACGACATCGAGGCGGTGCTCGACCACGCGGCGGCGGTCGACGCCGACCCCGACCTCGTCCGTGGGCGCCACGACGGCCGGGTGCTCGCGCTGTGTTTCTTCGAGCCGAGCACGCGGACGAAGATGAGTTTCGAGTCGGCGATGAAACGCCTCGGCGGCGAGACGATCGACATGGGGTCGGTCGAGTCTTCGTCGGTCAAGAAAGGGGAGAGCCTCGCGGACACGGTACGGGTGATCGAGGGGTACGCCGACGCCATCGTCCTCCGTCATCCGAGCGAGGGGTCGGCGAGGCTCGCCTCGGAGTTCGTCGACGTCCCCCTCGTCAACGCGGGAGACGGGGCCGGCCAGCATCCGAGCCAGACGCTACTCGATCTCTACACGATCCGCGAGAACGCGGGACTCGACGACATCACGGTCGGAATCATGGGCGATCTGAAGTACGGACGGACGGTACACTCGCTGGCACACGCGCTCACGAACTTCGACGCCCGCCAGCATTTCATCAGTCCCGAGAGCTTGCGTCTGCCCCGCAACGTCCGGTACGACCTCCACGAGACGGGGGCACAGGTCCGCGAACACACCAGTCTCGACGAGGTGCTCCCGGAACTCGACGTGCTTTATGTCACCCGAATCCAGCGCGAGCGCTTCCCCGAGGAACGGGAGTACCGCGAAGTCGCCGGCGAGTACCGCATCGACAACGAGGTGCTCGCGGCCGCGACGGACGAGCTGACGGTGATGCACCCGCTCCCGCGCGTCGACGAGATCGCCCCGGAGGTCGACGAGACGGCGCGCGCGAACTACTTCGAGCAGGCCCACAACGGCGTTCCCGTTCGGATGGCACTGCTCGACCGACTGCTTGGAGACCGAGCATGACCGAGAAAGAACTTCGCGTCAGCAAGATCCGAAACGGCACCGTGATCGACCACGTCACCGCGGGGCAGGCGCTCAACGTCCTCGCCATCCTCGGCATCGACGGCAGCGGCGGCGAGAGCGTCAGCGTAGGCATGAACGTCCCCAGCGACAAACTGGGGCTGAAAGACGTGGTGAAAGTCGAGGGGCGGGAACTCAGCCAGTCGGAGGTGGACGTCCTCTCGCTGATCGCCCCGGAGGCGACGATCAACATCATCCGCGACTTCGAGGTGATCGAGAAAAATCGGGTGGAGCGAACCGACACCGTCACCGGCATCCTCGTCTGTCCGAATCACAACTGCATCACGAACGCTGACGAACCCGTTCGGACGGAGTTCGAAGTGCTCGACGACGGCGTCAGGTGTGCGTACTGCGACACCATCATCCGCGAGGGGGACGTGGCCGAGCATATCGACGCCCACGGATCGGGCGAAACCGCTTTGTGACCGGTGGTCCAACTGGTACCCATGTCAGGGAAGACGAAGTTCATCCTGGTGCTCGCACTGATCGCGATCGGCTACGTTCTCATGTCCGGCGACAAGGAGCCGGTGGAAGTCGACGTCGAGGAGTAGAGACGCCCTCCGACCGTCATTCTTAGGCGCCCCCACGCCCATCGACGGGTATGTACGGCGTCGTCACGCGCAACGTCGAGGAACTGGAGTGGTCGGTCTTCGACGCCGGCTTCTACGAGGTGAAAGACGTGACCGGCAGAGCCGCCGCCCCGGTCGCGGCCGGCGTCAACATGGTCTCGGCGTTCGGCGACAACGCCGCCGTCGGCGACGACCCCGACCTCGCCGCCGTCGACGCCAAGGGACACCTCGCCACGCGGGAGCGCCCCTACTTCGACTGGTCGTACGTCTGCCCGACCCACGACCGCTACCGAGAGGGGCTGCTGGAGATCGTCGACGACTGCGTCGCCGAGCGGGCCGACCTCCGTCTCGACGACGTCGGGTTCCCCCGGGACGGCTACTGTCGCTGCGAGCGCTGTGACCGCCGCTTCGCCGAGAGCGCGTTCGACGACCGGACCGACTGGCGGGCGTCGGTCGTCACCGACTTCGTCTCGACCGTCCGTGAGCGCGTGCCCGGCGATCTGTATCTCACCTGCTACCCCGATCCCTACCCCGGCCACCTCCGGGCCCGGAGCGGGGTCGACCTCGAGGCGCTCGCCCCGCTGGTCGAGGAGTTCGTCGTCCCCATCTACGACACCGCCTACGGGACGACGTACTGGCTGGAGACCATCGCGAAGGGGTTCGAGAGCCGACTGGCCGACGCGGACACCCGACTGGGGATCGAACTCTACGCCGTCGACGTCGACGTCGACGCCCTCGGTCACGCCACGGCGGTGGCGGAGACGTACGCCGACGCGGTCTACTTCGGCTACGACGCGAGCAACGCGGCGGCGACGATCCGCCGTCTCCGGGCCGACCAGCGAGAGGGCGTCTCCCACGGTGGGGGCGGAGACAACGCTTAGAGCGGTCCGTACGAGAGCGCCCAGATGACCACGAAACCGGCCGAGAACACGAGGACTGCAAACAGCGCGAGCACGTAGAGCATTCGCCCAGTCGACATAGCGGCGCTAAGGGAGGGAATCGTATAGCTCCGACGGTCGTCCGTTCTCTATAGGGAGCAGCAGCCCCGTTCGACCCCCAACCCGGTGAACCGTCTCGGGAGCTGTGCCGCATACCGGGCGCGTACGCGTCACGGGCAGAGCCGAAAGCGGAGCCGGCTCTCTCTCTCAGTTCAATCGAGTGTGACGCTGAGTCCGGTCTCGTGTCCGACGTTGTCAGTGACCGGACACCGTTCTTTGACGGCCGAAAGCCAAGCGTCGAGGTCAGCGTCGGCCGCCGTTTCGACCGAGAGCGATACGTCTAGTCCCTGCAAACCGGGACGGTCCTCGGAGTCTTTGCCCAGATACGTTGCGTAGTTCACATCCCCCTCGACCGTTGCTTCGAGTGACACGATGTCGATATCCATATCGCGGGCGACCATCGTCCCGGTCGAGTTGAGACAGCCCAGGACGGAGCCGAGGAGATACTCGACGGGATTCACGTCGTGTCCGACGACAAACTCCCCGTCGTCAGTCATCACCCGGGACCGGTGCGGACTGACACGCGAGGCACTGACTTCGTAGTGGGTTAGTTCGGAATCTCCCATACGGGTGTTTCTCTGTTGACGGCAGTATAGTTTGGGACCGACCCCCTTCAAGCGAACTACCGCTCTGTTCGACGAGATGGCTCTCTCAGCCGTCGAGGGCTTCAACGGAGTCGATACGCCGCCTCAAAACAGGTCGTCGAAGGCGTCGCCGCCGATACCTGGTCCCGCGGGGACGGTCACCGACCCCGCCTCGACGGGCGCCGGATCGGGAACCAGATCGGATTCGAGGACGTCGGCGGTCGCCAGCCCACAAGCGCGAACGCGCGAAACCGCGGCGGCGACGTGGACCGCCGCCGTCCGCGCCGGCGCGGCGTCGATGGTCGTGGTGACGACGGGGTCGGCACCCGATTCGAGCGCCCTCCGAGCGGCGGCGTCCGCGCGGGCGGGGCCGCCAAGCGACATCGGCTTCAGGACGAGTACGTCGGCCGCATCCGCCGCTAGCACGGCGTCGACCGGCGCCGACGCCAGCGTCTCGTCGAGAGCGATACCCACTCCCTGCTCCCGGAGTGTGGCGTGACCGTCGAGGTCGTCGGCCGCGAGTGGTTGTTCGAGATACGAGAGTTCGAGCGACGCGAAGGCGTCGACGGCCTCCCGGGCCGTCTCTCGATCCCACGCGCCGTTGGCGTCGGCCCGGAGAGTCAGGTCGGTGCCGACTGCTTCCCGGACCGCCCGCAGTCGCGCCACATCGCGGTCCAGATCACCGACGCCGACTTTCACTTTCAGGCAGTCGAAGCCAGCGTCGGCGGCGTCTTCGGCGGCGGCCACGGTCTCCGCGACGGTTGCGTCGCCGACGGTCGCGTTGACGGGGACGCGAGTGGCGGAGTCGTCACCGAGCACCGTCGCGAGCGGCCGCCCCGTGTGTCGCCCGAACGCGTCGAGGATGGCCGATTCGACGGCGTGACGTGCTGCAGGGGCGTCGTCGAGGGGAGCGGTGACGGTCGACGGCGCCGCGGCCAGCGGATCGCGGGGCGCCGCGGCCGCGGCGTCGAGAAGCGTCGCCGCGTCCGCGTCCGCGTCCGCCACCGCGTCGAGCGCCGCTCGACAGTCGTCGAGCGATTCGGTCCACCCCGGGAGCGGCGTCGCCTCGCCCACGCCGCGGACGCCGTCGCCCCCGTCCTCGACCTCGATCCGGAGAAGGTCGCCCTCGCGCCGGCGAATGGTGCCCGCAGCGGTGCCGAGCGGTCGCGCAAGGGGGAGCGAGAACGCCCGTCGGTCCATCGTCACAGCCCGACAGCGAGCCCCACGGCGAACAAGAGCCCGTGGGCCGCGAGCAGTTTCCCGGTGCGTTCGAGCGCAAGGTTGAGCGCCTCGCCCGAGGTCCGGGTACAGACGGTGCGGGCGACGGCGACTGCGAGCGGGAGCGTCAACAGCGGCAGGGTGACGGCGGCCGACGCCGGCCCGGCGATCCACAGCGCGACCGGCACGAGGTACGCGAGCGCGAGGAGGGCGACGTACTGGACGCGGCTCCAGCGGTAGCCGATCCGAACGGCGAGTGTCCGCTTTCCGGCCTCGGCGTCGGTCTCCATGTCGCGGACGTTGTTCACGACGAGGATGTTCGTCGAAAGAGCGGCGACGGGGAGGCTGGCGACGACGGCGATGGGCGGGAGCGCCCCCGGCGAGACGGTGAGTGGGAAGGGGTCGGCGAGGACGGCCGCGGCCTGGACGTAGTAGGTGCCGGTCACGGCGACGACACCGAAAAAGAGGAAAACGGCGACGTCGCCGAGGCCGTGGTAGCCGAGGGGGTAGGGACCGCCGGTGTACGCGAGGCCGGCGGCGACGGAGAGCAGGCCGACGATCAGGATTGGGAGCCCGCCGACGTAGACGAGCGTCGTGCCGACGAGGACGGCGGCAGCGAAGGTGAGGTAGGTGGCGCGTTTCACGGTTTCGGGGGCGATCAGCCCCGACTGCGTGACTCGGGTGAACCCCTCACGGTCCTCGGTGTCGGCGCCCTTGACGGCGTCGTAGTAGTCGTTGGCGAAGTTGGTGCCGATCTGGATGAGGGCGGCGCCGACGAACGCCGCGAGCGCGGCGAACGGATGTCCGACACCCGTCCCGACGGCGAGGCCGGTGCCGACGGCGACCGGGGCGGCCGCCGCCGGGAGCGTCTGGGGTCGCGCGGCCATCAGCCACGCTCTGGTGCGATCGATCTCCCTGGTCCGTGCGCTCATCGCGTAGGGCTCGGGGTTCCACGGCGTAAAGTGCCCCGATCCGCGGCCGGTCACCAGACGAACGCGAACAGGAGCCGAAAGGTGGCGTAGGCGCCGATCGTCGAGAGCAACGGCACCACGTTCTGCATCAAGACGACGCGGCCGGTCGTGTCGGGGTCGAACAGATCGGTGGCGCTCGGCGTCTCGGCGGGGTCCTCCTCGCCGATGTCCGGCGCCTCCTCGCCGGGTTCGTCGGTGGTCAGCGCCCCGACCGAGACGTTCGGGGACTTCTCGCCGCGCACCCCCTCCGAGACGGTGATCGACCGCGTCGCCCGTCCCCAGCCGAGACCGACGATGGACATGGTGGCGATGATGACGAAGGAGGCCGGGATGCCGATAGCCGAGAGGCCGATGACGATGGCCGAGGAGACGACGGCGACGACGATGGCGGCGGTGAGTGGGAGATCGGTGATGTCGTTGCCGAGGGTGTCGAGCGTCCGGCGCGCGATAGTGAGGGCGCCGACGGCGACGGAGCCACATCCGAGCAGGATCAGGAGATTCAGGTCGACGCCCGCGCCGTACAGCGGCGCGACCGCGTTGGCGATGTTCGAAGTGCCCGAGGAGAACGCCATCAGACAGCCGATGGAGATGACGACGACCGTCCCGACGACCTCGCGGCGGGTGGTGTTCGGGCCGCTCGTGGGCGTCGGGACGGCGCCGGAACGATCCAGCGTCAGGAGCGCTCCGTCGCTTTGCTCGATGGCGATCCAGCGGTTGATCGCCGGGTAGAAGTACCGCCCGATGACGCCCGAAACCCAGAAGCCGACGAGGGGGGCGACGATCCACCAGACGGCGATCTCCCCCATGACGGCCCAGTCGAGTTCGCCCGCGGCGACGCCGAGACCGGCGATGGCGCCGACGGCCGTCATCGACGTCGACGCCGGGACGCCCGCGTAGTTGCCGACGAAGAGTGCGCCCCCGATGAAAAAGAGGACGACGATGCTAGTCTCGATGGTGAAGACGCCGGGATCGGTCACCAGCTCCCGTCCCAGCGTGTTGACGACGCGACGGCCGATGGTCCACGCGCCGACGAAGAAGAACACGGACATGAGCGCGCCGGCGAAGAGCTTCGAGACGACGCCCGCGCCGACCGCCGGGCCGAACGCCGGGCCGGTGTTCGATCCGCCAATGTTGAACCCGACGAAGAGCGCGACGACGAAGCCGACGAGAAGGAGCGGTCCGATCATGCCCACTCGTCGTGAGCCGCCGGGGCCGTCGTTGCCACGCCGTTCATCGCTCCACCTCGTCGGCGTCGTCGGCGGCGTTCTCGTCGGTTTCGGTGTCGTCGGCGTCAGTCGTCAGTTCGCGCTGCATCTCGTCGATTTCGTCGGTTCTCGGCCGCCGGTCGACCCGCTGGTTCACCTGCTCCAACTGATCGATGATGTCGTTCATCTCGTCGGTGATTGTCCGCTCGACGTTCTCGGTCACCTCCTCGGTGACCGTCTGCTCGACCTGTTCGGTCACCTCTTCGGTCACTTCCTCGGTGACCGTCTGCTCGACGCTCTCGGTCACCTCTTCGGTCACTTCCTCGGTGAGCGTTTCCTCGACTTTCTCGGTCACCTCTTGGGTCATCCACTCGGGATCGAACCGCGCCATCTTCCACACGACGTGAATCGCGTACGAGACTAGCGCGCCGATACCGAACGCCACTCCGACACTCGTTCCCAGGGCGAGAATGAGAGCGACGGAGAGCAGGATGACCACTCCGTATGCCAGATCGACCAGAAAATCAACACGATTCGGATTCATCGATCACCACGTGTGTTGGATTTGTCGCCCGCACATATACCATCTCCTGTTCGGTCGTTCGCGGGGTCGTGGGGACGGGGGTGGCATCGCGCGTCGCGGGGGCACCATCGAGGATCTCGTCCCCGCCCACCGAGACTGCCGACGAGCAGCTACGACGGGGCCCGAAACGTCCCGTCAGTAGTGCCACGGCACGTCGGAGAAGTCCGGCTTCCGCCCGTCGAGGAACGCGTCCCGTCCCTCGCTCGCCTCGTCGGTCATGTACGCGAGGCGGGTCGCCTCGCCCGCGAACACCTGCTGGCCGACCATCCCGTCGTCAGCGAGGTTGAACGCGTACTTCAGCATCCGCATCGCCGTCGGGCTCTTGGCCGTCATCGTCGTCGCCCACTCCAGGGCGGTAGTCTCCAACTCCTCGTGGGGAACCGCCTCGTTCACCATGCCCATCTCCGCGGCCTCCGCGGCGTCGTACGTCTTCCCGAGGAAAAACACCTCGCGGGCTTTCTTCTGTCCCACTTGGCGGGCGAGGTAGGCGGAGCCAAAGCCACCGTCGAAGGAGGCCACGTCGGGGTCGGTCTGGAGGAACTTCGCGTGCTCCTCGCTCGCGAGCGTGAGGTCACAGATCACGTGCAGGGAGTGGCCGCCGCCGACCGCCCACCCGGGGACGACGGCGACGACTGGCTTCGGCATGAACCGGATCAGTCGCTGGACCTCGAGGATGTGGAGGCGGCCGACGGTTGGTGTCTCGGTCTCGAGTTCGGTGTCTCCCGTCTCGGCGCCGTCCGCGTCCGCCCCGCCCTCGTCGTCACGGTACTCGTACCCCGACTCCCCGCGGATGGCTTGATCGCCGCCCGCGGAGAAGGCCCACCCGCCGTCGTTCGGCGACGGGCCGTTGCCGGTCAACAGCACACAGCCCACGTCGGCCTGCTGGCGCGCGTGATCCAGCGCCGCGTAGAGTTCGTCGACGGTGCGGGGGCGGAAGGCGTTGCGCACCTCGGGGCGGTCGATGGCGATGCGAACGACAGGAACGTCCTCGGCGCGGTGGTAGGTCACGTCCTCGAACGCCTCGGTGACGGCCGTCCAGCGTTCGGGGTCGAAGATATCGGAAACCATACCGTGAGTCGGGTCGGCGGCGCGCAAAAAGGTGCAGGTCCGTCACGCCACGCCGTCCAGCCACTTCGCGACGGGACCGATGGGGCTGGTGAGCCACGAAACGGTTGCGACGACGGTCGCCACCAGCGCACCCAGCAGAATCGCCCCCCGAATCACCGTCGAGTACGCGAGGATGACGACCACGACGGCGCCAGTCGCGAGCCGCCGTTCCCGCGTCATGTCGTCGAGCGGATTGCCCGGCGATAGGCGATCGATGGTCCACGCGACCAGATAGACGACGGCGACGACGAAGACGCCGAACAGGACGTTGCCGGCGACCTCGAAGGCATACAGGAGGACGAGGAGTGCGACGACGGCAACCGGGAGCTGCCAGTTGCGAACCGTGGAGGGCATCGCTCCCGACTGGTTCTCTCGGAGCAATAAATCCCCGCTACTCGACCAGTTCCGCGACCGTCTCCTCGACCAGTCGCTCCCGCGTCCGCTGGCTGGCTTCCGCGTCGGTTCGTACGTCGATCACGTCCGTTCCGTCGCTCGCGACCGACGCGGCGTAGGCATCCCGGAACCCCTCGCGGTCCTCGACGACCGCGTAGTCGAGGCCGTAGAGGTCACCCGTCGGCTCGAAATCGAGGCCGTGGGGCGTCCGGAACGCCTCGGTAAAGGGCGGGTCGAAGGATTCGATGGGGAGGCGGTGGAAGATGCCGCCGCCGTCGTTGTCGATCAACACGATGGTCGCGTCGACGCCACACCGGAGCACGGAGAGCAGGCCGTTGCCGTCGTGGTGGTAGGCGAGGTCACCGATCACGAGCGTCAGGTGGTCGGTCGTCGCGCTCCCGGCGCCGAGTGCGGTGGAGACGACGCCGTCGATGCCCGACGCGCCGCGGTTGCCGAGGACGGTGTAGCCAGCCGGCTTCGGGCGGAGATACCGGTCGGCGTCCCGCACGGGGTTGGAGTTCGAGACGACGAGCGTCGACGGTTCGGGCGCGAGGTCGGCCACGTCGGCGACGACCGCCCCCTCGAAGTACCCCCCTGCGCCGTCGCCGGTCGCGTCTGCGACGACCGCGCGGTGGGTCCGATCCGCGCTCGCCCAGCGCTCGCGCCAAGCGGCGTCGACCCCCCCGTCTACCACCTCCGCGAGACGGGCGGCGAGACCGGCGGGGTCGGCGACGACGAGATCAGTCGCCGTGAACTCCGCCTCGCGCCACTCGCCCGCAGGGTCGACGACGAACTGCCGGGAGTCGACGCGGGCGAGATAGTTCCGCAGGCGCTTGGAGGTGGGCGAGGCGCCGATCCGAAAGACAACCTCGGGGGCGGCCCAGTCGTCGGTCACGCGCGGGTCGAGGTAGCCGTCGTAGCCGCCGACGGTCGTGGTGACGCGGGTGTGGCCGCCGAACCGCAGGCCCGAGAGTGGATCGGCGAGGATCGGAAAACCGGTGGCGTGGGCGAGGGCGGTCAGTGCTTGGGGGTCGACGCCCGGCGGATCGGCGGGGCCGGCGACGATGAGACCTCGCTCGACCGAGAGCGCCTCGGCCAGTCGACGGAGGTCGGCCCGGCCGAGACGCGGGACGCCGGCCGTCGTCGTCACGAACGGACGGTCGCCGGAACGGCCGGCGGCGGCGAGGGGGTCGAGGTCGGCGGGCACGTCGCCGGGCCGGGGCGTCGGTTCGAGCGGCTTCCGGAACGGGCAGTTGAGGTGGACCGGACCCGAGGGCGTGCCCGTCGCCGTCGCGAGCGCACGGGCAGCGGTCGTCCGGAGCGAGCGGAGTTTGCGCGCCTCCGCTTCGGGTTCGGGCAGGTCCGCGTACCAGCGGACCGCATCGCCGTACAGTTTCTCCTGGTCGACGGTCTGATTGGCGCCGCTGTCGCGGAGTTCGGGCGGGCGGTCGGCGGTGAGAAGGAGGAGGGGCACCCGGCCGCGGTCGGCCTCGACCACCGCCGGGTGGTAGTTCGCGGCTGCGGTTCCCGACGTACAGATCAGGGGCGTCACCTCGCCCGTCCGGCGGGCGCGGCCGAGCGCGAAGTAGGCGGCCGAGCGCTCGTCGAGCACCGAGAGGATCCGCAGGTCGTCGTGTTCCGCCGCCGCCGTGACCAGTGGCGTCGATCGACTGCCCGGGGAGGCAACGACACTCCCGACGCCGCCCCGGACGAGTTCGTCGAGCAACGCCCGTGCCCAGAGGACGTTACGGTTCGGCGCGCTCATCGCTCCAGTTCGTCGAGGATCGGCCGGTACTTGAGCTGTACCTCGTCCCACTCCCGGTCGGGGTCGGAGTCGGCGACGACGCCGACGCCGGCAAAGAGGCTGGTCTCGGTCCCGCGGGCGAGCGCCGAACGGATGGCGACGGCGAAGGTGCCGTTGCCGGCGGCGTCGATCCACCCGACGGGCGCGGCGTACCACCCTCGGTCGAACGGCTCCGTCTCGCGAATGGTCGCGAGCGCGCGCTCCGGGGGCAGCCCGCCAACGGCGGGCGTGGGATGGAGCGCCTCCACCAGATCGAGAACGTGCGTGTCGTCACCGAGCGTCGCGGTGATAGGGGTAAAGAGGTGCTGGACGGTCGCCAGCCGGCGGACGCGGCGCTGGCCGGCGGTGATCGTCGACGCGAACGGGGCGAGCTGTTCGCGGATCGTCTCCGCGACGAGTTCGTGTTCGTGGACGTTCTTCTCGTCGCCGAGCAGTTCCTCGCCCAGCCAGTCGTCCTCGGCGGGCGTGTCGCCGCGACCGGTCGTGCCCGCGAGCGCGTCCGTCGTGACCGTGCGCCCGTGCCGGCTGACCAGTCGCTCCGGCGTCGCACCGAAGAAGGCCGCCCCGTCGGCCGCGGGCTCGACGAGGAACCGATAGCAGTCGGGGTAGGTGTCGCCCAATCGCGCGAGTACGTCGGGCACCGAGAGCGGGCGGTCGAGCGTCACGTCGAGCGCCTGTGCGAGGACGACTTTCCGGAGGTCGCCGGCGCGGATCCGATCGATGGCGGCCTCGACGGAGTCACACCAGGCCTCGCGCGGCGTCGTGCGTGTCCGCGAGACGATCCGTGGCGGAGGCGTGTGGTCGGTATCGCGGTCGTCGAGCGCCTCGAAGCGGTCGCGTTCGGCGTCGAGGCGGTCCTCGACGCCGGCGGCGGTCGCATCGGGACCGACCGCGTTGACCGTCAGCCACGTGCCACGGTCGGTGTCGGTTACCTGCACTCGCGGGAGGACGAAGCGTGCGCCCGGAAACCCCGCCCAGGTGTCGTCCTCGGTCCCCTCGTCGTGAAAGGCGAAGCCGCCGAACAGGCGGGGACAGGCGGCCTCGGTGCCGGCGTGGACGTCGCCTGCGCGCAACACGCGGTCGATTCCCTCCTTGATCGCGTCGAACCGATTCCGCCCGTCGGCGGTGAGCGTCGCCGCGGCGCCCCCGGCGACGACCGTCGCTTCGTCCGGGGCGGTCCAGAACGTTCGTGGACCGGGGACGGCGTCGAGGGCTGCACGCAGCGAAGGGACCGACGCCCGGACCGATCGACTGACGAGGCGTGTCCCCGCCTCGTCACTTCGCGGGATACCCATTACGCGACCTCAGGGCGCCGCACCCTTTTACCTAACTATCGTACCGCTGCTCGCGCCACGGGTTCGCCTCGACGGAGTAGCCGCGGCGCTCCCAGAATCCCCGCTCGGGATCGGTCAGGAACTCGATGCCCGTCACCCACTTCGCGCCCTTGTAGGCGTACTTGTGGGGGGTGACGACGCGGACTGGGCCACCGTGATCCGAGGGGAGGGGGTCGCCGCCGAACTCGAAAGCCAGAAGCGTCTCGTCGCGACGACAGTCGTCGAGTGGCAGGTCGGTCGTGTAGTCGTCGGCCGCCGAGAACATGACGTGTTCCGCGTCCGCGTCGACGCCGACGTGGTCGGCGACGGCCGTGAACGGGACGCCGGTGAACTCGCAGTCGAACTTGCTCCAGCCGGTGACACAGTGAAAGTCCTGTCGCTGCGACTCGACTCCGAGTGCGGTAAACGCCTCCCAGTCGAACGTGGCCGGTGTCTCGACCGCGCCACTCACCGAGAGCGTCCACTCCTCGCGCTCGACGCGCGGGGCCGACCCCTTCGAGAGGACCGGAAACGACTCCGTACGGTGCTGGCCCGGTGGGAGACGCTCGTCACCGAACTCGTGGTAGACGTCCGTGACGTCCCTGTCCATACCGTGGGTGGCCGTTCGATCCACCTATGGCTGTCGGTCGGCTACACGATTCCCAAACTACAGTTCGTGTTGAATCGGAATTTACTCGATAGATCAAACGATCGATTGTCAAAAGACGAATCTCCCCCACAGAATTTAAATATCCCCCCTCCAAATCCTCGAACGACCAAATGCCGAACGTCGAAATAACGGTCCCGGAACACCTGGAGATGCAGATCGCCCAACTGATCGAACAGGGCGAGTTCGTCAACCGAGAGGAAGCGATCCAGGAACTGCTCTCGACGGGACTGCGTGCCTACAAGACGAGCGGACCGATCGAGGAAGAGGAACCGGGATTCGAGGACGAAGGGATGATGGGCCACGAGGACGAGTACGTCTTCTGACAGGATCGGCCGTCCGTCGGCGTCGACTCCCAGCGGGACCGATCAGTTCCGACGGCCGCAACCGGCAGTACGGGCACCCGTGGTGTGTCGTCGGGCCCGCGATCCGCCGTTTGGCTGTGCGAACCGGCCGCAATAATGCTTAACCGGGCTACGTCCGTAGGCACCCGTATGCACAAGGAGGAACTCCTCGAACTCCACGAGCAGATGGTGGCGATCATGAACTACTTCCGGAGCCAGGAATCCGTCGACGAGAGCATCTTCGAGCCGTACGAGTCCCTGAGCGTCGACCCCTCGCACGTCCACAAATCGAAAAGCGAACACAAACACGCGGTGTTCGTCCTCGGTAACGCGCTCGCGACGGCGATGAGCGAAGACGAGTTCTCCGACGCGGGGCGGGTCGGCAAGCGGATGGCCGAACTCGCCGAGGACGCCGAGAACAAACTCTGAGCGGCGACGCGTCTCCTCGACCCACCACCGTCCGATAGCCTCCGTGCCGCCCCGCGCCGCCGGTCCCCGTCGGATTCATTACCGCCGCCACGCCAACGGCAGGTATGCTCGGCCTCCCGGACGCGGCGACGCTCTTCCGACTGACGCTCCTCGTCGCCGTTCTCGCCGCTCTCGTGGTCGTCGTGGCTCTCGACCGCCCCCGTGGGCGCTGGGGGCGGCGCCTCCGGTCCCGGTTCGTCGGCGGCGTTCCGTGGGGGACGCTCGTCTCCATGGGACTGGTACTCGCGGTGTATCTGTTCGTCCAGAGCGGGTGGGATCACTGGCGCACGCCCGTCACCATCCCCTTCCGCGCGTGGTCGTACTTCTACCCGCTGGGGCTAGTGACGGCGTCGTTCTCCCACTCCGGAGCCAGTCACCTGATCGGCAACCTCGTCGGGACGGCCACCCTCGCCCCCATCGCCGAGTACGTGTGGGGCCACTACCCCCGTCGGCGCGGCGTCCAGACGTTCACGTCGCCGCTGACGAACCCGTACATCCGGGCCGTCGTCGTCTTCCCGGCCGCCGTCGTCGGCGTCGGCCTGTTCACCGCCCTCTTCGCGGTCGGTCCCGTCATCGGCTTCTCGGGCGTCGTCTTCGCCTTTGCCGGCTTCGCGCTGGTGCGGTACCCGATCGTGACGGTCGTCGCCGTCGCGGCCGGCAACGCCCTCCGGACGCTGTACAACGCACTCCAGCAGCCGACGGTAACCGCCAGCGCCGGGCCGTCGTACTCCTCGCCGTGGTGGGCCGACATCGCGATCCAGGGGCACGGGGTCGGACTCCTCGCCGGCCTCATCTTGGGGACGTGGCTCGTCCGCACCCGGGACCACGACCGTCCATCGGCAGCCCGGGTGGTTACGGGCGTCGCCCTGTTCGGCGTCGCCCAGTCGCTGTGGGCGATCTACTGGTTCCGTGGCGGCGAGACGTACGTGCTCTATCGCGCCGCGGGTCTCGCGCTCGTCGTCGCGCTCGCGACGCTAGTGGCGGCGACGGTAGCGGCGTCGGATCGGCCGCTGGTTCCGACGCCGGGGGATCCCGACGCCGTCCGCGCGGTCCCCCGCTGGCAGGTCGGCGCGACGGTACTCTTGCTCTGTGCGGCCGCCCTCGTCGGCCCCGCCGTCCCGGTAAACCTGTCGACGCCGGACGACGGCGACCTCCCCGGCGAGAGCGACCCGATCGAGGTGCGGGGCTACGAGGTGACGTACGCGGAGAACGTCCCCAACGGCATGGTGTCGGTCGTCGACGTGGAAGCGTTCGGCGAGACGACGCGAGTCAACACCTCGGGGGTGATCGTCCGGAATCGCGAGCGGGGCATCTGGATGACGGCCGTCTCGAAGGGGCGACTCGGGTTCACCGGGACGACGGGGGTTCGGGTCGGGGGCGTCGGCTGGCGGGAGACGGTTCGAGTCGAGCGGCGCGGCTGGAACGTCGTGGGCGGCGGCCCCGTCTACCGGGTGAACCTCGTCTACGGTGAGCGGAACGTGACGGCGTTTACCTCACCGCCGGTGCGGGCCGGCCCCGTGATCGGCGGACGCAACGTCTCCGTCGAAGGGGTGCCCGAGGGGTTCCGACTCAACGTTTCGGTGGGCAACCACTCGACCACGGGTCCGGTGCCGGCGACCAACGAGACGGCGTCGATCGGCGGACTGGAGTTCGTCAACGTGGACGGCCGGATCTACGCGGTCAACGGCGCGACCCGCGTTCGGATCGCCCAGGCCGAGACCTACGAGTGACGCGGCTCGGCATCCGTCAGCGCCGGCCGTCGCTGTCCGGGGGTTCGAAGCCCTGTTTCTGGGCGCGTTCGCAGGACGGACTCGGTGGCTCTCGATCCGGCGGGTCGCGGGCCGTCCGCGACGCTCGTCGAGAGTCCGATCGACGACCAGACGCTCGGTCACGTTCGCGCCGTCGCCGGCGTCGAACCCGACGAGGAAAACCCCCGCTTCGACGGGCGTCTCGACGGCCAGGGACGTGACGGCGACAAAGGGGCTGATCGACAGCAGTTTCGGCGCAACGTCACGCCGCGCACCCGACGAGGGGCGCCTCCAAGGTCCGGTCCCGAAGTGTCACGGTCGGCTCGTCGGTTGCCCGCCGCTGGGACATATTCGGCGGCCGGCCATCAACGGTCCGCCGCCCACTCGATTCGGAAGACCTCGGTGTCGATCTCGCGTCGGTCGGCGGCGTGGTGGTCGAACTGTCTGTCGAGGTCGAACTCCGCGGCGAAGGCGTGTGTGACCTCGCCAGCGTTGTCGGCGGCGAAGGCCTCGACGAACTCCTGGCTTCCGGCGTTGTGGACCGAGTAGGAGACGTCCGCGATCTCCGCGGCCGTAGCGAGGAAGGCGCGGTCGGCGTGTTCGTTGCCGGTCTGTGCGCCGAACGGCGGGTTCATGACGACCGTCGTGGGGCTGCCGGGAGACAGGGGCGCACGCGTCGCGTCGGCCTGCACCCAGTGGATCTCCGTCCGGGTGCCGACCCGCCGCCGGTTCTCGCGGGCGATCTCCAGGGCGTCGCGGTCGATCTCCACGCCGATCGCCCGCTCCGGTCCGCGGAGCGCGGCGCCGAGCGTGAACATCCCCGTTCCCGCGCCCAGGTCGACGACCGTTCGCCCCTCCACGTCGTCGTTCAGATCCGCGACGTGGACGACGTGGGCCGCCAACTCCGGCGGCGTCGGATACTGTTCGAGGGCGGCCTGCGGGTTCTCGAAGCCGGCGACGACCGCTAACTGTCCGGCGAGTCCGGCCTTGGTCGCCGTCATCGCGTCACCGCCCGGTCCCACCTCGTCCGTCCGTGCGCCGTTACGTTCGGCTCCGTGGGTGTCATCCTCGACGTGAAATATTTTCTAGTTATACTAAAGTCTTTGTGAATGCGTGATAGTAATTTCGCTCGTCACGCCGCACACGACCAGAGGCCGCGGCCCGCCTCGCGTGCCTCGCGTTCGAGTTCGGCGTAGCGGTCCCGTTCTCGGAACGACGAGTCGTAGAGTCGGGCGTGGCCGCGTTCGACGAGGGCGGCGTTGAACGATCGGCCGTCGACGACGACGTAGGCGAGGAGTCGGTCGTAGCCACCGCGGCGCCCAGCGGCGGCGTCGAAGCGGAGCCGAACCGCACTGTCTGCGAGGCGGTCGACGGCAAAGGCGCTCGCCCGTTCGCCGTACCGGCGGAGGCAGGACCGGCCAGCCGCCGTATCCGGCACGCCCTCGAACTCCGCGGGGTCGTTCTCGACGTGGACCTCGGGCGTGTCGACGCCGAGCAGTCGCACCGTGTCCTCGTGGCCGCCGGCGAGACGGACGTCCACCGTGTCGCCGTCGACGACGTCGGTCACGTGAGCGGTGGTCCCCCCGGCGGCGGTGGGCGTGGACGTCGACGTCCCCGAGTCGCCGTTCAGTCCGAGGCAGCCGGCGCTCACGGCGAGGACACACAGCGAGACCAACACGACGTCGCGTCGATGCACGGTTCGGCACTGGCGCGGGCGCGAGTTAAGCCTACTCGGTCACATCTCCGCCAGCGTCTCGATGCCGAGGAGACCGAGGCCGTTCTCGAACACCTGCGCGGTGGCGTCGGTCAGGACGAGTCGTTCCTCGCCGGCGGACTCCGAATCCAACACCCGGTTCTTGTGGTAGAAGGAGTTGAACACGTGTGCGAGTTCGAGGAGGTAGTGTGCGAGCGGCGCGGCGTCGTACCGCTCCTCGCACCGTTCGAGGACGAGCGGGTAGCGTCCGAGGTGGTAGATCAGGTCGTAGTCAGTGTCGTTGAACGCCCCGGGATCGACGTCCTCGATGTCGGGGACGCCGTCCGCCGAATCGAGGATGCTGTAGGCCCGGGTCGTCGCGTACTGGACGTACGGCCCGGTGTCACCCTCCAGCGACACGGCCTCGTCGATGTCGAAGGTGACGTCCTTGCTCCGATTGGCGCCCACCATGCCGTACTTGACCGTCGCGAGCGCGATCTTCCGTGCGATGGCGTCGATCTCCCCCTCACCGACGTCGCGCCCCTTCTCGCGGACGATGTCGCGGGCGCGCTCGTCGGCCGCGTCGAGCACCTCCCGTACCGTGACGATCTGTCCGCCGCGAGTCGACATGCTCCCCTCGGGCAGGCTGATCATGCCGTAGTCGATGTGTTCGAGATGGATCCCGTCGTAGCCCAGTTTCCGCGCCGCGACGAACAGCTGCTGGAAGTAGCGGTTCTGCTCGCTGGCGACGACGTACACGGACTGATCGGCGCCGAGCTCCCGCACCCGGTACTCGATAGTCGCTAGGTCACGCGTCCCGTAGACCGTCGAGCCGTCCGACTTGACGATGTAGAAGGCGTCGAAGGCGGCGTCCTCGACGGAGCCGGCCTCCTCCAGCATCTCGCGGGCCCGGTCGAGCGACGGCTCCACGTCGGCCGCCGCCGGGTCGCCGGCGTCGCCGTAGTCGTCGTCGTAGATGGGGACGAAGACCGAGCCGTCCGGGCCGCGCATGGCCACGTCCGACTCCAGTGCCTTCTCGACGACCCGGTCGGTCCATCCCTCCCGGGCGTAGAAGCTCTCCCCCAACCAGAGGTCGAAGTCGACGCCGAGTTCGGCGTAGATCCCCTCGAAGCGCTCGATGCTCGCCTCGCGGAACTGCTCCCACAGGTCGACGGCCTCGGACTCTCCCCGTTCGAGGCGCGTGAACCACGCCTTGCCGTCCTCGGTGTGGTAGCTCCGCTCGTCCTCGACTGCGGTCTCGAACCCGTCGGTCAGCGCGCCGAAGTCGGCGACGTCCGCTAACAGTCCGTCCCGCTGCTCGAACTGCTGGTACAGTTCGAGCAGATGGGCGATGGGGTCGGCCTCGAAGGCCGCCTCGTCGCCGAACTCGACGTACTCGTGGAGGAGGTTGCCGAACTGCGTCCCCCAGTCGCCGAGGTGGTTGTCGCGGGTCACGTCGTGACCTCGCTCCTCCAGGACGTTCATGAGCGCGTCGCTGAGGATGGTGTTCCGGAGGTGGCCGACGTGGAGCGGCTTGGCGATGTTCGGCGAGGAGACGTCGGCGACGATCCGGTCGGGATCGGCGCGTTCCCGCGACCCGTACGCCGCCCCTTCGGTACCGATCTCGCGCAGGGTCAGCCGGGCCATCGCCGCCGCGTCGAGGTGGTAGTTGATATGGCCGTTCTCGACGGTGACCTCCGCCACGCTCTCGGGGAGACCGTGCTCGCGGTGGCTCTCGGCGAGCGATTCCGCCACTGCCATCGGGTTCTCACCGGCCTCAGCCGCGATGGCGAAGGCGACGGCGGCGGAGAACTCCCCTTTCTCCTCGTCGTCGAACGCCTCCAGTTCCACGTCGGAGGCCCCGACGTCACGGTCGTACCCCGCCTCGTCGACCGCGGCGCGGAGGCCCTCGACGAGCCGGCGTCTCGTAGATGAGAGCATTCTTGCTCCGTCCTCGCCCCTACGCCCGCATAAACCTCACTACACGTGGGCGGGGGTCGTCGTCGCCGACTCGACGTCCGTCTCCCCACCTCGACGGCGCGTCGCGACTGCACGTCCGGGTCACGTGGCGCGCAGTTCTGACTGTCGATGACGCCGTCGCCGGCCGAATCCGCTATATCCGACTCCCGAAACGTCGGGCCTGCCCCGACCACGAGTGTGGGCCCCCCGATCCGGAGGAGCGATCGACGCCTCCCCGAATGGTGCACGATCGACCGTGTCGTTGTAGTGGCAAACAAAATACGTTCCACGTGGCGCCCGCTATCAATACATATATACGTCGCTCCGGCCAACCCCGAATCGTCAGTCCCGATAGGGTAGTGGACTATCCTCTTGGCTTCCGGAGCCAGGGACCGGCGTTCAAATCGCCGTCGGGACGTTTTCGCGGCCACAACACGGCGAGCAGCGCGACTCACCGGGCGGTGACGACCGACACCGGTTCGGGGGCGCCAGCGGGTGGAGTGCCTTTATCAGGGCGTCCGATCACACACAGGTACCGACAGCATGTCCCGCGAGCCCCTCCGCATCTCCGGCGACCGGACGGAACTCCCCATCGAACGGGGCTTCCCCATCGAGCGTATCAACGAGATTGCCGCGAAAGAGGGGCGGGCGAAGATGTACTACCGCCCCGTCTACACCATGCACAAATGGTGGGCGCGGCGGCTCGGCTGTGTCTTTCGATCGATCTGTCTCTACGCCCTGCTCGACGACCCCGAGGCGGTCGAGGTTCACGAACCCGGAGAGAACGGGACGCTCGGGGATTTCGGCGGCGGTCACAGCGACGTGGAACACCTCATCGAGAACGTCGACATGACCGACCCCGAGAGCCTCTGGGAACTGTATCCCAAGGACGTCCGTATCGCGGACAAGAAGATCCTCGACCCGTTCATGGGAGGGGGGACGTCGCTCGTGGAAGCCTCGCGGTTCGACGTCGAGGCGGACGGCTACGACCTGAATCCGGTGGCGTGGTTCGTCACGAAAAAGCAACTCGACGCCGGTGAGACCGACGTCGAAGCACTCGAAGCCGCTTTCGAACGGGTCGAGGCGGACGTCGCCGACGAGATTACGCAGTACTACCGCACGCCCTGTCCCAACGGCGCTTCCGCGTCCGGCGGCGCCGGCCACGGCGAGCACGACGCCGACGTGATGTACAACTTCTGGGTGAAGGAGGTCGACTGTGTCTCCTGCGGTCACGCGGCGCCGCTGTTCAAGGACTACCGGATCGCGAAGGGGCGATACGAGAACGACGAGAAGTACAACGTCCTCTGTCCGGACTGTAGCGAGGTGGTCCTCGTCGACGACTGGCGCTCCGAGTGTAGGTGTAGCGAGTGTTCCCACGAGTTCGTCCCCGAGGAGGGAACCGTCTCTCGCGGCAAGTACTCGTGTCCCGACTGCGGGCAGAAGTACGGCATCACCGACGCGATTCAGGAACAGGACGGCTACGACCTCCGACTGTACGCCGTCGAATACTACTGCCCGGAGTGTGACGAACAGGGACGACGGAAGAGCGCGGTGAAAGGGTACAAGGCGGCCGAGACGGCCGATAGGGAACTGTTCGATGAGGCTCGGCAAGAGTGGGAGGCGAGTGAGGGACTTCGGGCGTACGTGCCCGACGAAGCACTTCCGCCCGGACATATGATCTCCGAGAGGAACCCGGTCTTCGATCATGGCTATCAGGATTGGACGGATATGTTCAATTCGCGTCAATTACTCTGCCTCTCTACCCTGCTCAAAGCAATCGAAAAAGTCGATGATCGGAATTGTCGGGAGTTCCTCCTCCTCGCCTTCTCGGATATGCTGAGAACAAACACGATGATGACCTCGTACCAGTTCTCGGCCAACAAGTCCAATCACATCTTCAAGACGAATTCGTTCGATCCGCCGAATCAGCCGTGTGAAGGAAATATTTGGGGTTCCGAGTACGGAATGGGAACATTCGAGTCGATCTGGGAGATGATCGAGAGTGGCATCGAATATGCAGGTGCGCCCACCGAACGCTACGTCGCGGACGGAGAGGCAAAAAAGACACCTCCATTCGCCCAACCGATCGGCGAGAACACGACCGTCCACCAGGGCGACATGCGCCACATCGACGCCGACGGCGAGTACGACGCGGTCATCACCGATCCGCCCTACTACGACAACATCATCTACTCCGAGGTGTCCGACTTCTTCTACGTCTGGCAGAAGATTCTCCTCGAAGGCGAGTACGACGGCTTCGACCGGGCGAAGACACCACGCGCAGAGAGCATCGTCGCCAACCCGTATCTCGGGAAGGGCTCCGAGGAGTTCGAGTCCGAACTCCACGAGTCGTTCTCGGTCGTCCACCGGGCGCTGAAAGACGACGGCGTCCTCGCGTTCACCTACCACCACAGCGACTCCGAGTCGTGGGGCGAGTTGCTGGAGTCGCTCTGCGACGTCGGCTTCGAGGTGACGGCAACGTACCCGATTTCGGCGGACATGAACAAGTTCATCGGCGGCGAAGCCGTCTCGTTCGACATCATCATCGTCGCCCGACCCGCGGGCGACCGCGAACCGATTTCGTGGAACTCGCTCCGCCGGAACATCGTCCGCACGGCCAAACGGACTCACCAGCGCCTCACCGAGAACCGCGACCTCTCGGACGGCAACGTCGGCGTCATCGAGATGGGGCGGGCGTTCCACGAGTACTCGAAACACCACGGCAAAGTACGGCGTGACGGCGAGATCATGGACGCCAAGGAGGTCGTCAACGAGATTTACGGCATCATCCAACAGGGCAGCGACGCCGGCGAGATCGACGTCTTTCTCGACCTGTTGGAGATGGACGACCCCACGTACAGCGACCTGAACATGCTCACGCGGGGGACGAGCGCGAATCCCGACACGATGAAAGACGCGCTCCTCTACCGACTGGACGATGGCGAGTTCGTCCTGGGGACGTGGACGGACGAGAAACGCCTCGCGTACATCCAAGAGCGTGTCAACGGCGACAGCGACGACGGACTCACACCCCTCGACAAGGCACAGTTGCTCCGGTCACGGTACGAGCGCGGGAAATCCATCCAGAACTACCTCGACAAGTGGGGCGTCTCGGACGACCTTCGGGAACTCTGTGCGGAACTCGCGGCGGCGAGCGACGACGACGTCTACCGGCGCATCCTCGGTGGCGACCGAACGCTCGGGGACTACTGACGTCCGAGGCGCACGACTCGGACTGGTCGTCCGACGGGGGCAAGAGCGAGGGCGGCAGGGCCCACCGGTCGGCGGTCCCGGCGGCGACGCCGCGGCCGATCACTGGCGTTCGACCGGCAGTAAGGACTCCACGAACCACGATCTTCCGGTGGCGGCACGACCTAACGCGTCACAGTCGCTTCTCGTCCCGTCCGCAAACCACGAGCCGGACCGACGTGGCGGGACTCGAACGCCGGAGACTGTTTTCGGCCTCCGTCCCTCGGTTAGAGAACAGTCGTTCCGCTCGCTACGCCTGCGGTGGCGTGGTCGAGAGGTTCGGCACCCCTGTCGGTGGACGGAATCGGACGATAGCCGGCGGACTGGAACCCAGCGACCCCGGCGAAGCCGTGCAGGTGTACCGAAAGCGCCACCCGAAGTCGTCCCTTGATTCCGGTGCCTGCGCCGTTCGAACCGTTCACCGCTCGGACAGGCTCTCGATCGTCTCGTCGATGTCCGCGACCCGCGCCGCCTGTCGCTCGTTCGCGTCGGCGATTTCGCTCATCTGTTCGGAGAGGTCGTCCGCGTGTGTCGAGGCCTGGTCGACCATGGCGGCAATCTCCTCGCTGCTTGCAGCTTGGTCGTCGGTGGCGTCCGCGACTTCCTGGATACTTCGGGAGGTTTCGGCGGTCGCGTCGACGATGTCCGAAAACGCCCCCATCGACTCTTCGACCTGATCGATTCCGTTCTCGATGTGTTCGGTCGTCCGTTCGAGCGTCGCGATGGTCGCCGCGGCGTCGTCTTCGATCTGGTTCACCATCGTCTCGATATCGTCTGCGTGGGACTGGGACTCCTCGGCCAACTGCTTGACCTCGTCGGCGACGACAGCGAAGCCATCGCCCGCCTCCCCTGCCCGCGCGGCCTCGATAGACGCGTTCACCGCCAGAATGTTCGTCTGGTCGGCGATTTCGTCGATCACCTCGACGATCTCGTCGATCTCGCCGATTCGATCCTGAAGGTCGCCGATGTTGGCGACTGTCATCTCGGTCGACTCTTCGATCTCCTCCATCGCGCCGATGCTGTCCTCTGCCGCTTGGTATCCCTCCTCGGCGAGTGACTCGGCCCGCGTACTGGTCGTGTCGACCTGATCGGCAGTCGAGGCGATCTCCTCGATCGTGGCGCTGAGGTTGCTCACTTCCTCCGTAATCTCGGCCATCTGCTCTTGCTGTCTGTTCGACAGTGTATCCGCCTGACCCGCCGTGCGCGCCACCTCTGCCGACAGTTCCGTGAGGTCGTCGACCGTCGTTTCGACGCTCTCGACGACTCGTGTCTCCGCCTCGCGCCGTTCCTCGATCTCCCGGATCGTCTCCTGCATCTCCGCACCGAGATCGTTCACTTCGGTCACGAGCCCCAGCAGATCGTCTTCGAGAATGCTCTCCTCGGTGTCGAAGGTCGTGCGGGTGTCGAACTTCCCTGCGGCGTAGGCGTCGATGGTGGCCGCCAGTTCGTCGAACAGCCGTTCGATCTCCTCCTTGCGCCGGATGGACTCCGATCGATCCTGCACGAGTTCGACGACACCGGCCAGCTCTCCCTCTTCGTAGAGTGGCGCGGCGATGAACCACAGCGCCGTCTCGCCGAGTGTACTGGTGTCTTCGTACACCCGGCCACCCGCCGTGTCTAGCAGGGCGTACTCCTCCTCGGTTACCTCGACGTCGTCGTACACGCGGTGGGCGTCGTCCGGCTGTTCGAACACCTTCTCTGCGAGCGTCTTCTTCCCGGGTTCGTCGTACGCGTATCCTCCCAGATCACTGCGCCCGAGTACTTCCTCCCTGTCGAGACCGATGACGTCCTCCGTCTGCTCGTTCCAGGCGGCGACCGTCCCCTCAGCGTCGAGCATGAACATCGGCAGGTCGAGAGCATCGAGGAGGTGCGTCGAGTTGATTTCGCGTACCGATCCCGTCTCGGCTGTCGCCTCGCTCATGGGTTCGGCGTGGGCCAGCCCGGATAATGATCCATGGTGTCGTTACAAACGCGTGGGAACGACGCTTGGGGAGGGCACGGCACGGAGGTCCCTCGGGTAGCCGGGGCCAAGCGCCGGCGACGAACGAAGCGAGCGAGTGGGACTACGCCACGCTTGTCGAGTGAACGAAGTGAACGAAACGGACGGGGCGGGATTCGAACCACGGTCGGACGTGCTCGCTCACTCCGTTCGCTGCGCGCGACCTCCCTGGTTCGAATCTTCGGTAACCGTTTTCGACCTCGCTTCGCTCGGTCAGAAAACGGACGTGGCGGGATTCGAACCCGCGATCGAGAGGTTAGGAACCTCTCGCCCTATCCGCTAGGCCACACGCCCCGACGGGCGTAGACGGGACGCCGGTAAAAAGGTCGGTATCCCCGGTCGCAGGAATAGCGAATTTCGACGCGAACACCAGAGCTTATTCCTAGGGCGCAACGTAACGGATAACCATGGGAAATCGATCGACCGACACCGACCGACGTCGACTCCTCGCACTGATGGGCAGCGGCCTCACCACCGGACTGGCCGGCTGTAGTGGTGGAGGCGGTGGCGGTGACGGTGAGGATGCTACGGCCACCGCTACCGCCACTGCCACTGCCACTGCCACCGCCACCGAGACGGCGGCGTCGAACGGCGAGGACACCGTCCCCGCCGAGTACGAGACGGCGACGGCTATCGGCGGCTCCGAGCGCGATCCAAGCGCCCTCTCCCCGAAGTCCGCGGTGAACTACCAGGAGGAACCCAAGGACGGCCAGCAGTGTTCGAACTGTCAGTTCTACATCGAGGACAAGAACGGCGACGGGATGGGGGCGTGTACCCTCGTCGAAGGTAACATCGCCCCGGACGCCTACTGTGTGAGCTACGCCGAGTACCAGGGGTAACGGCGCGTCCCCTAGACGGCCACACCACACCAAGTAAATACGCCCCCGGCCAACGTCTCGTCGATGAACGCCGGGGAGACGCGAACGTGGCAGTTCGTGGCGGCCGTCTGTTCGATCCTCCTGATCGTCACGGCGGCCGGCGCGTTCGCCGTCGACCTCGGATCGGCACGTCCCGATCCGGTTCCGTACGGCGACACGGTCAAACTCGGCGTCGCCGCCGAAACCGAACGGATCGCCGAGGAGCGGGGCGGGACGATCCCCCGCGTCGAAATCTTCTACTCGCAGTACCGATACGTGGTCGGCTACTCGGGGGTCGCAGCGGCGATTTCTGCGCTCGACGAACCCGGGCGCGAACGACAGTTCGGCTACCCGCTCGCCGTCTACGCCTCCGACTACGCGGGTCGGTCGGCGGCGTGTTCGGACGGCACACTCTCTACTGCCACCAACCCCGACTGGGTGTCGGTGACGGAAGCGCGGTTCGTCGTCGGGAGTCGGGCGACCATCGCCGGCGACCCGGTCGTCGTCCCGTTCTCCGACGCGAGCGACGCCACGGCGTTCACCGAGCACTGTGGCGGTCGGGTCGTCGACTGGGAGGCGCTCCGCGGCGATCCTCCCGCCGCACCGAGCGCGACCGGCGTGGAGTCGGACGTCGACGACCGACGGGACCGCGCCGACCGACGCGTCGCCGAGGCCGACGCCCTCCTCGACCGCGAGGTGTCGGTGGTGGTCGGTCGCGACGCCCCGTCGGTCCGGGCAGCGGTGGACGCCGCACCGCCGAACACGACCGTCGTCGTGCCGCCGGGAACGTACGCCGAACGCGTCACGATCGAGAAGCCGCTGACCCTCCGCGGCCGGAACGCGACACTCGACGGCGGAGGCGAGGGAACGGTGATCGACGTTCGCGCGGACGGCGTGGCGGTGACCGGTGTCACCGTCCGCGGTGTCGGGGCGGCGACCCGCGCCGAGAACGCCTCGACGAGTGGCGACTGGGACGCGTCGATTCAGCAGGGGTACGGCGAGGGTGACGCGGGCGTGGCCGCGGTGAACGTCTCCGGCACCTACGTCCGGAACGTCTCGGTCCACACGCCGTCGAACGGGGTGTTGCTCCGGAACGTGCCGGGCGCCGTCGTCGCCGACCTCGACGTGTACGGCTCCGAGGAGTGGCTCGACGGGTTCATGGGCGTCATGGCCATGCACGAACCGGTCGTCGTTCAGGGATCGCGGATCGAGGGCGGCCGTGACGGCGTCTACCTCCACCGTGCGGCCGGGACCGTCGTCCGGAACAACACGTTCCTCGACCAGCGCTTCGGCGTCCACCTCATGTACACCTCCGGGACGCTGCTCGCGGACAACGTCGCCCGCGGGCAGGCGGGAAGCGGCGTGGTGATCATGACGCGGCCGACGGGGAACGCCGTGGTCGGCAACGACGTGCGCCACGCCGAGGGCGGCATCTTCGTCGGCGGGTCCCGCAGTTACGTCGCCGACAACGTCGTCGTCGATACCGGTCGCGGGATGGTGACCTACGCCACGCAGTCGCGGTACGAAGGCAACGTTCTCTACGGGAACGGCGCTGGCTTCGTCGCGTCGACGCTCGTCCCCTCGAACCGCGTCGTCGCGAACGACTTCGTGGCCAACGACCGCCACGCCACCGCCGGCCCGGGCCCGCTCCGGATCTACACCGAGGACGGCCGCGGCAACTACTGGGACGGCGCCTACGACGTGCGCCTCGGCGCGGACGCCTCGCCGACGCTCGACCGCGCGTACTCGCCGACCGACGAACTCGACCGCCGCCTCCACCGGACCGACGCGGCGGTGACGCTGAGTGCTTCGCCGACCGTTCGTGGACTGCGGACGTTCCGCGGGACGACACCCGGATTCCGGCGGGCCAGTATCGTCGACCTCGCGCCGCTCCGGCGACCGGCGAACCCCGAACTGCTCGCTCAGGCGCGCAACGAGACGGCCGTCGAGGGGCGTGAGGACGAGTGACCGACGCGTACGTACGTGGGACAGGCGTGACACGAACCTTCGGAGACGTGACCGCACTCGCCGACGTTTCCGTCGAGATTCCGGGCGGGACCGTCGTCGCGCTGATCGGCCCGAACGGGTCGGGCAAGACGACGCTGCTGCGGATCCTCGCCGGCCTCCTCTCGCCGACCGACGGGGAGGTACACTACGAGGGACCGTCGGCGACACGGCCGCTCGGCTACCTCCCACAGGAACCCTCGTTCCGACCGGGGTACACGACCGCCGAGACGGCGGCGTTCTACGCGCGCCTCGCGGACGACGACCCGAGCGAACTGCTCGAACGGGTCGGACTCGGCACCGTGCCGGACCGTCCCGTCGAGGCGCTCTCGGGAGGGATGACGCGACTGCTCGGCATCGCACAGGCGCTGGCCGGCGAGCCGCCGGTGCTCGCGCTCGACGAACCGGCAAGCGGGCTGGATCCGGTGATGAGCGGACGGGTGTTCGACATCGTCGAGGCACTCGCCGCCGACGGCCACGCCGTCGTCGTCACGTCACACGACCTCCCGCTCGTCGAGCGAGCCGCGGACCGCATCGTCGTCCTCGACCGTGGGTCGGTCGTCGCGGCCGACACGCCCGCCGCTCTCCGGGAACGGACGGGTGGACCGCTCCACGAAACGTTCGCAAGCCTCGTCGACGCCGGCGACGACGTGGCGGTTCGGACGGAGACGAATCGATGACGGGGCGACTCGACGCGTTCTGGACCGTGTTCGCCCGCGAGATCCGTGGCGCGGCCCGGAACCGGACGTACGCCCTCCTGGCGCTCGCGCTCGGACTCGTCGTCTTCGGTCTCGCGGGAACGGGGAACGGCCCGTCGTCGGGCTACGTCCCGACGGTCGTCGACGTGTTGCTGGTCGTCGAGGTCGTCGTCCCCGCGGTCGCCTTTGCGGTCGGCTACCGGTCGATCACCGACGACGCCGTCCGCGGGACGCTCGACGTCCTCGCCACCTATCCCCTCCCGCCGTGGGTGTACGTGGCTGGCGTCTACGCCGGTCGTGCTGTCGCGCTCCTGTCGGTCGTGTTGGTCCCCCTCTCGATCCTGGGAGTGGTCGTCGCCGCGAGCGCCGCGCCAGACACGATGGTGTTCGCCACGCACCGCGGCGTCGACTCGCCGCTTCTGTTCGTCCGCTTTGTGACGCTCACGGCGGCGTTTGCGCTTACGGCACTCGCCATCGCCGTCGCCGTCTCTGCGCTCGCCGACTCGCGCCGGCGGGCCATCCTCCTCGCGCTCGTCGGGTTGCTGATCGTCGTCGTCGGTGCCGACGTCACCGTCCTGCGGGCGATCACGGGTGGACTCGTCGACGTCGACGTCGACCTCGGGACGATTCTCGGCCTGTCACCGTCGAGCGCCTACCGTGGGCTGGTGTTCGAGACGGTACTCTACGTCGCCTTTGCCGAGCGCGGAGAGTTCGTCTCGGTCCCGGTCGCGGCCGCCGGCCTCCTCGGCTGGAGCGTCTCCGCCCTCCTCGTCGCGACCCTGGCGGTGCGGGGTCGCCGGGCGTAGCTCGCCGGTTTCCCGCCGCGCTAGTCGTCCGCGCTGGTGGCGCCGTAGAGGCCGTCGTCGGCGAGTCGAACGAACCGGTCGACGAGCCGATCGGCGATGGAGGGAGAAATCTCCCGGAGAAATCGTTCGGTCTCCTCGGGACGGGCGAGGGTCACCTCGACGCGCCCGCCAGTGCCACGACTCGTCTCGACGACGCCGGCGTCCGAGAGCGAGTCGAGCTGCCAGGAGACCGTACTCCGTGCGAGGTCGAGACGCTCGGCTAGCTCCGCCGCCGGGAGCACCCCCGCCTCGAGCAGGAGCACGAGAATGTCACGGGTCGTCTCCCGTCGGTAGAGCGCGAGCACCCGCCGTTCCCAGGGGTCGTACTCGGGAGTGAAGTAGTGCGTCCGCCCCCGGATTCGTTCGGCGACAACCTCGTCGTTACGGCCGAGCCGGTGGAGGTGATACTGCGCCTGCCCGGTCGCGATGTCGAGGTTCCGCGCGAGCGCGTTGAAGTGCACACCCGGATTGCTCCGGACGTGTTCGTGTACCCGTCGGCGAACGTCGGTCATACGCCATAGTATTGTACTACAATAACAATATCAATGTGCCGATTCCCGGAAGCTGGGAACGGGATCAGTTCCGGGCGACGAGTTCCCGGGAAATCTCCTCGGCAGCGACGACGTCGCCACCGTACGTCGAGGCGAACTCCGCAGCCGCGTCGTCGTCGCCGAAGGGGACGATGGCCGGCCCCATCGCGCCCTCGACGTCCGAGCCGGCCACCACGTCCAGATCCTCGGTGGCGGCGAAGTCCTCGGCGGCCAGATGCGCCGAGATGACTCGTGCGCCACCCTCCTGACGAACCTCGTAGTCGACGGTTGCGTAGTCGGTCAGATACGTCACCCGCGGCTGCCAGTCGCGCGCCTCCATCGCGAACCGATGCCGGAAGGTACAGACCGTGCTACAGAAGCGGGCGGGCGGGTCGTGTCCCTCCGGACTGTTGTCGCGATAGTAGGTCTGCCCGGCCGGACCCGGGTGCTGGTTGATCACCATGCCACACTGGTCGCAGTTCAGCGGCTCGGTCAGGCCGATCGGTGCGGGTCGGTCCGTCGATCCCAGACAGCCGGCGAGACCGACTGCGGCCGCCGCACCGAGCAGCACTCGACGGCGCGACGCTCCGCGACGCGTACGTCGGTTCACGGTCACGGATACGTGCCTGCGACGCTTAGCTGTCGTGGTGCGGCCGTCGAACCGACGCGACGCCGTGGCTCCGGTTTCTCGGGAGTCAAAAGACGAGTCGGTCGCACGCACCCGGCGGCGACTACTCCTCCTCGGCGACGAACGCGACGGTGCACTCGGCGTTCAGCAGGACCAACTGGGAGACGCTCCCCATCAGGGCCTTGCCGATCGGTGTCTGCTTGTGTGGACCGAGAACGATGTAGCTGGTGGCGCGCTCCTCGGACTCGCTGAGGATGCGCGGCGCCGGATCACCGAGCGCTCCCGCCGCGGTGGCGTCCGCCGGATCGTCGAGGGCCAGTCGGATGGCGTTGTGAGCCACCTCTTCCGCCTCCTCGAGGGTTTCCGTCTCGGGGAGGACGTGCAACACTACCAGCTCCTCGTCGAACGCCTGGGCGAGTTCGTAGCCACGCTGTACCACGTCGGTGCTCTCCGCATCGTCGACCGCAGCCAGGATTGACATGGCATACCTCTGTCGTATCGGAGTTTAGATAAACGTTGGTGATAATTATCAATTATATAGAACGAATTTCCGCCCCCGCGTGTCGCTCCCCCCGTCCGAACGTCACCATCCGTGACACCGATCCGAACCAGTATCAAATATCCTACTAGTAGTCGAACTCGTTCCGGGTCCGATACTGGTGGCGTCGCCCATCGGCCTGAAGCTTTTTCGTCCCCGGGTGTGACCTTCGAGCCGTGACTCCGGTGTTGCTCGTCGAACTGAACCGTGGGGAGTTGCACGACGTCGAAGCACCGGCGTCGTTCGCGACTGACGAGCCGTTCTCGGTCGAACTCCGTAACCACGGCGAGGCCGTCCACGTCCACGTTCGGGCCGACGACGACCTGGCCGCGGCCGCCCGGGTCGACGTCGACGGCAACCTCTTCGTCGAACGCGAGACGACCCAGTCGGTGCCAGTCGGCGTGGGGCCAGTCGACGAACCCGTCACCGGACTGCTCGAAATCGCGACCGGCTACGGTTCGGAGACGCGGACGGTCGAAGTGACGGTCGAACCCCCGGACGTCGACGATCCAGTCGACGTCGACGAGACGCTCTCCCGCCCCCCGGAACCGGTCTCCGAGAGCGACACGACCCCACTCGGCGAGCGCATCGCGGGCGTCCTCCCCGGACGAAGCGCCGCGCCCGTCGTCCTCCTCGGACTCGTCGCCCTCGGCGTCGCCGCCGCCGTCGCGAACGCCGTCCGAGACCCCGCCGTTCTGGTCGGTGCGGGCGTCGTCGTCGGGGCGGTACTCGTCGCGCTCGTCGTCGTCTTTCGCTGAACCGGCCGAGAACCCGCCGCTACTCCCCGGCGAGGTGGCCCGGGATCCACTCGCCCTCGAACTCCTCGTGGAGGTAGGGCGTCGCGTTCTCGCCGGAGTAGGTGGCGACGAGCTGTCCGTCACCCTCCAGATAGTACTTGTAAGTGGTGAGTCCGTCGAGGCCGACGGGGCCGCGGGCGTGGATCTTGCCCGTGCTGATGCCGACTTCGGCGCCGAGGCCGTAGCGGTAGCCGTCGGCGAAGCGCGTCGAGGCGTTGTGGAAGACGCTCGCGGCGTCGACGCTCCGCATGAACGTGCTCGCGCGGTCCGCGTCCTCGGTCAGGATGGATTCGGTGTGTTTCGAGCCGTGGGCGTTGACGTGATCGACGGCCGCGTCCAGCGAGTCGACGACCCTAATCGAGAGTTCGAGGTCGCCGTACTCCGTCTCCCAGTCCTGGTCGGTCGCGGGGTCGATGTCGACCACCTCGCGGGTCGCCGCGTCGCCGCGGAGGGTGACCCCCGCCTCCTCGTAGCGGTCGATCATCCCGGGCAGGAAGTCGGCGGCCACGGACTCGTGGATCAGCAGGGTCTCGACGGCGTTACAGACCGCCGGATACTGCACCTTCGCGTCGAAGGCGACGTCCTCGGCCATCCCGAGGTCGGCGTCTCGGTCGACGAAGACGTGACAGATTCCCTCCGTGTGGCCGAGGACGGGAATCTTGGTGTTGTCCTGGATGTAGCTGACGAACTCGGAACTCCCGCGGGGCATGAGGAGGTCGATGGAGTCGTCCATCTCCAGCATCGTGTTGACGTCCTCGCGGGCTTCGATCAGCTGCGCCCACCCGTCGGGCACGTCGCCCGTCGCCTCTCGGATGATCTCGTAGAGGACGCGGTTCGAGTGGCTGGCCTCGCTCCCGCCTTTCAGGATGACCGCGTTGCCCGACTTCAGACTCAGCGCCGCAATCTGGACGAGCGCGTCCGGCCGCGATTCGAAGACGGTGCCGATGACGCCGATGGGGACGCCCACCTTGTAGAGTTCGAGGCCGTCGTCGAGGCGGCGCGCCGAGAGCGTCCGTCCGAGAGGATCCTCCTGTTCGGCGACACTCCGAACCATCGCTGCGATGTCTTCCAGTTTCGACGCCGAGAGCTTCAGGCGATCGACGAGTGCCTGGCTGTACTCGCCGGCCGCCAACAACTCTTCGCCCTCCGCGACGTCCCGCTCGTTGGCCTCGAGGATGCGCTCCTCGTTTGCCTCGACGGCGTCGGCGACGGCGTGGAGCGCGCCGCTCCGCGTCTCGTCGTCGAGTTTCGCCAGCTCCAGCGCGGCGGTCTGTGCCTCGGCGACCTTCCGTTCGGTGGCTTGCTCAGTCATCGATGACCCCGTTCACGGGGACGAATAGCGTCCCCACGGATTTGCCAGTAGCGATTCGTTCCAGCACGTCCGGTTCGGCCGACCCGGCGATGATCGCCGGGATGCCGTGTTCGCTCGCGTCGCGGGCACCCTGCACCTTCGTCTGGATGCCGCCGAATCCGACGCCGTCGCTCGAACTGCCGGCGATGAGGTCCTGTACGTAGCCGTAGTTGCGCCCGACGGCCTCGATGCGCTCGGCTCCGGGATCGCGCTTCGGGTTCCCGGTGTAGATTCCGTCGACGTCGGTGAGCGTCACCAGTAGATCCACCTCGACGCCGATGGCGACCGACGACGAGAGCATGTCGTTGTCGCCGATCCGAATCTCCTCCGTCGCGACGGCGTCGTTCTCGTTGATGATGGGGACGATATTCCAGTCCAAGAGCGTCTCGACCGTGTTCCGGAAGTTGGTGAACCGTTCGGAGCTCTCTAGGTCGTGTTCGGTCAGGAGGATCTGAGCGACCGTTCGCCCGTAGCGCTCGAAGCTCTCCGTGTACCGCCGCATGAGGTGGCTCTGTCCCACCGTCGAGAGCGCCTGTGACTCCTCGACGGTCTCGTCGGGGTAGCCCACGCGGCCCTTGCCGGCGCCGATGGCCCCGGAGGAGACGAGGATGACCTCAGTTCCCCGCGAGAGCAGGTCCTCGACGTCGTCGACGAGCTTGTCGAGTTTGGCGTCGTCGAGGTTGGAGTCGTCGTCGGTCAGCGAGTTGGTGCCGGCCTTCACGACGACGCGCTCGGCGTCGGCCGCGAGCCGACGCGCCCGTTCGATCTCCTCGGGCGTGACCGCTTCGGTCTCACTCATCGTCGAACCCGCCAGCGAGTTCCCTGGAGCGCTCCGCGGCGGCACCCAGTGTCTCCTCGATGACCGACTCGACGTCGCTGTCTCGAAGGACCGCCATTCCCTCGATGGTCGTACCGCCCTCCGAACAGACCGCGTCGATCAACGCCTCGGTGTCCGCCTCGGACTGGATGACGGTTTCGGCGGCACCCTTGAACGTCTGGGCGGCGAGCGTCGCCGCGGCGTCGGGATCCAGTCCCTCGGCGACCGCCGCCTCCCGCATCGCCTGGATGAGGTAGTAGACGAATGCCGGGCCGCTCCCGTTCAGCGCCGTCGCCACGTCCATCCGGCTCTCGTCGATTGCGACCCACTCGCCGAGGTCGTCGAGGAGGCCGGCCACCGTCTCGTCTTCCTCGTCCCACGCCACGGCGGCAGCCATCTCGCCCAACTCCGCGGCGAGGTTCGGCATGATTCGGACGACCGCTGCGTCGGTGTGGGACTGGACGAACGACCGCGGGACGCCCGCGGCGATGGTGACGAGCGTCGCGTCCCCCGGCAGATCGAGATCCGCCAGTACCGCGGCGACGGCCTCCGGCTTGACGGCGACGAACACCACGTCCGACGCGGCCGCCGCTCCGATGTCGGTCGTCGTCTCCGCGCAGTACGGCTCGACCGCTTCGAGGGCGCTCGTGTCCAGATCACACGCCGTCACCCTGTGGCTGCCGGTCCGGGCGAGTCCCCGCACGAGGGCGCTGCCCATGTGACCGCATCCGATGACGCTAACGTCAGTCATTCGTACGTCCATTAGACGGGGACTCCGATATACGGGCTTTGATTCCCGCCAGATACGCCCGGGAGCGCACCCGGCCGATTCCTACCACCGGACGATCCCCACCGAAAACGACACGCGCTGACACGCACGCCGGGTCTGCCACGGAGATCCAACACGACCGTCGCGGTCACCGGCCGGAGCGAGGGACCGAAGCGCGCGACCATCGAAGCCGGCGACACCGAGTTCGTCGTCGAGGCGACGCCGACGCCGCTCGAACTCCTGCTGGGGTCGCTCGCGGCCTGTATCAACGTCGTCGGCCACTCCGCCGCCGAGGAACGCGACGTCGGCCACACGCTGGAAGAGTGAGTGGCCGATGTCGGGAATCACTGTCCCGTCGCCGGGATTTATCAGCGAGACGGACGGAGGTGTGGAACGTGTCGCTCCCAACTGCCGACCGTGGAACGACCCGACCGTAGCGATGGCCTCCGACCGCCGTCAGCTGTTCGTGTCGCCGCGAGCGCGGCGACGGACGCTGGTTCGCCTGTTCGTCGTGGTCGTCCTCGTCGCCGGGCTGACGGTGCTGCTACGTCGGCAGGTGGCGTTTCTGACCGACGCAGACACCGCCCGCGCGTACGTCCGCGGCTTCGGCGTCTGGGCGCCACTGGCGCTGATCGTCCTCCAGACACTCCAGGTCGTGCTCGCACCGGTTCCCGGCCAGGTGCTGGCCGTCGTCGCCGGCTACCTCTTCGGCCCCTGGTGGGGGACGTTCTACAACATGGTCGGCATCACCCTCGGCAGCACGACCGCGTTCTGGCTGTCCCGCCGATTCGGCCGATCTTACGTCGAGGGGGTGATCGACGACGACGCGCTAGCGACGTTCGACACGTTCGTCGAGCGCCGCGGCCTCGTCAGCCTCTTCGTCCTGTTTCTGCTCCCCGGCCTCCCGGACGACGCGCTCTGTTTCGTCGGGGGACTGACGACGATTCCGCTCCGACGGCTCGTCGTCGTCGCCGTCGTCGGCCGTGCGCCCGCGTTCTTCCTCGCCAACGTCTTCGGTGACCTGCTCGCGGCCGGCGACACCGTGGCCGCCGTCGGCCTCTTCGTCCTTATCACCGGACTCTCTATTCTCGGATACTACAACCGGGATCGAATCCCGCAGCTACTGGACGGCCGATTCCGATGAGCGATAGCGGGTCGATCCGACCCGAAGCGTCCGCGGGGACCGGACGTACGACGGTGATGCGTCGCGTTCGAGGGGACGGCCCCCCGGGCGATAACTGTAATCCGAACGGCAATTCTGCAATATAGTTTATGTTTTCGGGTGGCGATCGATCCCGCCTCTCGGCGCCGGGCGGAGCCGTTTCTACAGATATTAATGCCTCGGCACGGAACTGCCGCCGATGACGCTGTCCGTGACCAACACGCTGACGGGCGAGCGAGAGGCGTTCGAGCCGGGTGGCGAGGAAGTGCTGCTGTACGTCTGTGGGCTGACGGTCTCGGACGACGCCCACCTCGGCCACGCGCGGGTGTGGACCCACGCCGACGTGATGCACCGGTGGCTCACACACCTCGGTTACGACGTGCGCCACGTCGAGAACTTCACCGACGTCAACGAGAAGATCGTCGCACGCGTCGGCGAAGACGACCTCGGCGAGTCGGAACTCGAGGTCGCCGAGGGGTTCATCGCCTCGATTATCGAAGACATGCGCGGGCTGAACCTGAAGCGCGCGGCGGTGTATCCACGAGTGTCCGAGCACGTCCCCGAGATCGTCGACCTCGTCCAGCGACTGATCGATCGCGGCTACGCCTACGAGACGAACGGCTCCGTCTACTTCGACGTGACCGCGTTCGACGACTACGGCAAGCTCTCGAACCAGACGGTCGACGAGATGGAGTCCCAGGGCGATCCAGCGGAGCGCTCGGAGAAGCGCCACCCCGCCGACTTCGCACTCTGGAAGGCCGACGGCGTCGCCCCGTCCGACGTCGCCGAACACCGGCAGGACGACCGGCCACTCGGCGACGAACCGCCATCCGGCGAGACCTGGGACTCCCCGTGGGGGGAGGGGCGCCCCGGCTGGCACGTCGAGTGTTCCGCCATGAGCACGACCCATCTCGGCGACACCATCGACATCCACGTCGGCGGCCACGACCTGGTCTTCCCCCATCACGAGAACGAAATCGCCCAGACCGAGGCGGCGACGGGCCAGCAGTTCGCCCGCTACTGGCTCCACACCGGTCTGCTGGAGACCGCCGGCGAGAAGATGAGTTCCAGTCTCGGCAACTACTTCTACGTCGCCGACGCGCTGGAGGAGTTCGGTCCGAACGTCATCCGCACGTTCTATCTCTCGACCAACTACGGCTCAAAACAGACCTACGGCGAGGCGGCGATGGCCGAGGCCGAGGAACGCTGGGAGCGCCTCGAACGCGCCCACGAGGCGGCCGTCGACGCCTGCGACAGCGTCGACGCCCGGACGAAAGTCACCGACGACGACCTCCGGGCGGCCGTCGACGAGGCCCGCGAGGAGTTCGTCACCGCCATGAACGACGACTTCGGCGTGCGCGAGGCGACGGCCGCCCTGCTGGAACTGTCGACGGCCGTCAACCGTCACGTCGACGAGCGCGACGCCTACGACTACGCTGGCCTCCGGCGGGCGGTGGAGACGTTCGAAGAGTTCGCCGAAGGCGTCCTCGGTCTGGACTTCGGCGGGGAGCGCCGCGGTGAGGCGAGACTGGCCGACGATCTGATCGAACTCGTCCTCGACGTACGCGAAGCCGAGCGCGAGGCGGGCAACTACGACCGCGCCGACGACCTCCGTGACGATCTGGAAGCCCTGGGCGTCACGGTCGAGGACGGATCCGAGGGACCGACCTACCGGTACTGACTGGACGTTCGATCCGATCCGATCCGATCCGATCCGATCCGATCCGATCCGATCCGATCGTTCGTGTGACTCGTGGGCCACCGGACGCTCGAACCGAACGAACTCCCGGTTCTAGTTGAACCGTCTCGTCGCCGAGAGGGGACGGAAGTCGGGCTGTATACACGGCGTACGGGCCGCACTGGCTTCTCCCACGGCTGAAGCCGCGGGCTTTCGCGCTGGTCCCGTCACAACACGTTCAGACGGCGACCGAGGGCCGTTGCTACGTGTCGTCGATGAACTCGATGCCCGTGATTTCGAACCGGGCACCACCCTGGTCCGCGCCGACTACCGAGACGTCCCAGCCGTGAGCGCCGACAATGGAACGAACGACCGAGAGCCCGTACCCCGTGCCGTCCTCGCGGGTCGTATATCCGTGGTCGAACACCCGGTTCCGATCGTCCTCGGGGATACCAGGGCCGTCGTCTTCGACGTAGAAGCCACCGCTGAGCGGTCCGATCCGGACAGTGACGTCGTCGCCGCCGTGGTCGGCGCTGTTCCGAAGGAGGTTCTCGAACACTTGCACCAGTCGGTCGGGGTCGGCCATCACGTTCGGAACCGACACGTATCGGAGCGTCGCAGTCTCGGGAAGCGCTCCCCCACTGGCGACTTCGAGAACCCGACCGATGTCGGTTGGTTCAGGATGCTCGACCACCTGTCCCTGTCGGGCCACACGGAGTAAGTCCTCGACGAGTCGTTCCATCCGGTCGGTCGTCTTCTCGATTACCTCGACGTGTTTCTCGTCGCCGGTCCGCTTGTACTGCTTCAGATGGCCGCTGAGGACGTTGAGCGGGTTTCGAAGGTCGTGGCTGAGGATGTCGGTGAACTCCTTCAGCCGGTCGTTCTGGCGTTCGAGCATCCGTTCGTACTGTTTGCGCGTGGTCGTGTCCCGAACGATGACGGCGTAGCCGTCGAACTTTCCCTTCGACAGCGGCGAGAGCGTGCACGTTCCCCAGAACACCGACCCGTCGGCTCGTTCGTGCCAGTTGTCGATTTCGGTCGAGTCGACCTTCGCCTCGGCGAGTAGGTCTTCGACGGGCGGGGGCTCTCCCTGTTTCTCGGCAAAGAGGACATCCAGTCGGCGACCGACCGCGTCCCCGGTGTCGTGGCCGTAGAATTGCTTGGCCGTCTCGGGCCACATCGAGATCCGCCCCTCGGTGTCGAGCGTGAACAGTGCGTGATCGGTGACCCCCTCGAGTAGTTGCTGATATGCGTCTCCCGCTACGGCATCGTTCATACCAAATGTTAGCTACAGTACTATAAAATGACATTCAAATTGTATATTTCTATTCTTTTGATTAATCGAGTTACGAGTTCGTGGATCGGGCCACCGCACGGTTGCGAGCCCACGGATCGATTCGTCCAGCGATTTAGCGGGATAGGACAAGCATCGGCAGGTCGTTTCGTCCACGCCCCAGCCATCACCCCGCCCGTCTCTCCCACTGGGGAGTTCGGCGGAACCGGAAGCCACAGTTTGCTGGAACGGATCCTGTCGGTATGGTCGACGCCCACCTCCGGGGTGTGCTCTGTGTCTTCCTCGGATCCACGCTCGGTGTCGTTCTCGGTACGCTGTTCGTCCCGGACCCCACGGGAGCGCTCGCCGGCGGCCTCGGCTTCGTATCTGCTGTCGTGGCTAGCGCGTTGCTCTACCGGTCCGACTGGTTGGGTGGGCGGTAGCGACCTCGGCGACGGCCCCGTCGAGTCGCTCCGACTCAGCCGGCGGATCACGGCGAGCTATCGGACGAAGCACCTCTTAAACGGCGTGAACGTGGCCGGAAACGTGATCCGTTTCCGCGTCCCCGAACGCTCCCGTCTCTCGACACCCGTGGCCCCGGTCTTGCGGTCGGTGGCGGTGAACGGCTCTCGGTCGTCCGGGCTGGCGCCTACACACCGAGCCATCCGGCCATACCGATCGTCGTCGGTCGAGGCCGCACGACCCGCCGGCACGCGGCCACGACTACCCCGATCGGTCCATCCGGGCACACAGCGAGGTGTCGGGCAGGCCGACCGTGTCGTTCGGATGCAGCGTCTCGACGATCACGTCCCCGGCGTGAGTAATCAGGACGCCGAGGGCCCACCACGCCGGATCGGCCGTCCCAGGGGGCGACCAGTCGTGTGTGGCGCGGTCGCCGTCGGCCACGTCGGCCGAGAGCGAAAACTCCCCGGCCGTGCGAGTCACCCCCGGTTGCACGGTCAGGGGGAGCGAGGTTCGATACCCCCGTTCCAGCACAACCTCGCCGTCGGCGTCCGTGATACGGATCCCGACCTCGTGGCCGCCTCGGTCCGTCCGCTCGTAGTTCGGCGGCGTCTCGAAGTCGTAGATCTGAAACCGGGCCGGCGCTCCATCGTCCCCCCGGTCGTCGGGGTCGGTGACGACCGGCGCCGCACACCGGTAGGCGTTGAACGGAATCCGGCGGTGGACGCCCTCCCCGACGAAGTGGGCGACGCTGGCGGCGTTTCGTCGCGCCCGACTCGGTGACCCATCCGGATCGTAGTAGTGGGCGTTGCCACGACACGTCGACAGCAGGTAGTAGCCGTCGGCCGTGGCGTACACGACGGAGACGGCCGTGGATTCGAGGCAGATGTCGGTGGCGGGACGGGACGTCCCGAACCCGTCGACGAGTTCGTTGTAGACGTAGCGCCGTTCGTACGTCTCGACGAACGAGCGCGCGGCCGCCTCGGTCGGGACGTCGTCCGGCCTCGGCAGCGGCTTCTCCTCCGTGAGCGTCCTCGTGTCCGGCGGCACCGTCGACTCGGGCGTGGGGGTCACGTCCAGTCTCGACCCGGGGTCGGTCGAACATCCGGCCAGCGCTCCGGCCCCACACGTCACCGCTGCGAGGACGTCACGACGCCTCATCGTCACCACGGACGGGGACGCCGTGCGCACGGTCGAACGGTTCGGAGGGCATGGGGACCGTTGGAGGACGAGACACTCAAGCCTCTCGGACTCGGCACGTCACGCCGTGGCCGCGCCGGGCGCCACCGGGGGCTTCGGGGCGCCGCTGGCCCCACACGCCACGAGCGACACCGTCAATTGGGCCGGGATCGTTCGGACGAACAGCGGATGTCCCCCGTCACAGACGCCGAACTCGCGGATCGACGGACGAGACACGTCGCCGTGGTCGGCGGCGGCATCGTGTACTCGGTTCTGGTCCTCTCGTGGCTGTTCTCGGCGGGCGTCTCGGTCTCGGGTCGTGGCATCGCGGCGGTCGTCGCGGTGGGATACGCGTGGCTCGGGATGTTTCTGACGGCCGCCGTGCCCCTGTACCTGTTCGGGCGTCTCTCGCTTCTCTCCCCGCCGCTCGTGACCCTCTGGATACTGGGGAATACGGTGTACCAGTGGCTGTACGGCGCACATCTACACCCACTCTCGTCGTATCTCACGGTCTGGCCCCTGCTGCTGGGTGTCACACTACTGATCTCGATTGGTGAACTGCTACTCAGAGTCGCTCTCGATCGCACTACTGGGCGATTCGGGCTTCGCCCGGTCTTCTGATCGCCGGTGTTCGGCGGCCGGCGTGCCGACGGCCCCGCGTGGCGCTCCGGAGACTCGCCCACGGGGAGCCGATGGCGACGAGAGCAGTCCGGGGTGGCGTGCCGACGGGGAGCGCGTGAACAGGGGAGATTGACAGTGTGGATTCCGACGATGGGAATCGGTTCGAGAGCACACGCGCGTCATCGGGGCGGCACGCGACCGGACGGGCACCGCTAGCGTCTCCGTTCACGGCAATGTTTTGGTGCGACTCTCGAACGGGGACCCACTCGCACCGGTGACCGTCACCGATCCGAGACATCCGCCACCCCGGAACGGGTCTCGCGATCGGTTCGCGGCCGACCGTATCAGTCCCCGGCCCGCTCGATGGCGAACAGTCGCTCGTTGTTCGCCGCATAGAGGAGGTCGTCCCCCGCGACGACCGTCCCGACGACGCTGTTCGTCTCGACCTGCCACCGGAGTTCGCCGCCGCGGGAGAGCGCGTACACGTTGTTGTCGTTCGATCCGGCGTACACCGTGTCGCCGGCCGGGGCCGGCTGGTAGACGGTGCTGTTCCCGTCGGTGAACGACCAGCGTTCGGTGCCGTCGGTCCGGTCGAGCGCGACGAGCGTTCCGTGTTCCCGCCCGCTGCAGCCGAGATACACCGCGTCGCCGTCGACGACCGGACGGGTCCCGCGTTTCGGCGACGGTGTGTCTGCCGTCCACCGAACCGAGCCGTCCGCGCGGTTCAGCGCGACCAGTCGGCCCGACCGGCCCGGTTCGAGTGACGTTGCGACGTAGACAGTGTCGCCGACGACGGCTGGACTCCGCGTCTCGGTGTCGGTTCGGTACTGCCACCGACGCTCGCCGTCGGCGTCGAACGCGGAGACGGCGCCGTCGACGCGGTTGGTGAAGACGACGCCATCCGGCGTCGCCGTGGGCGTGGTGAGGCGTTCGCCGCCGGTCGAGACACGCCAGTCGACGTCGCCGCTGGCGGCGTCGATAGCGAGCAGGTCGTCGGCGTTGGCGTACACCCGTCGGTCGCCGACGCCGACGCCCGCTCGCAGGGGCGACCCGACGAACCAGGCGTTCTCGCCGTCCGACCGCCGGAACGCACGGAGGCCGTCACAGCCGGGAACGTAGACTCGCCGGCCGTCGACGGCGATGTCGCTGCCGAGACAGAGCCGCTGGTCGAAGTCGCTCTCGCTGTACTCGACCGTCCACTTCGTCTGTCCGTCCGTCGGCGACAGCGCGTGGAGTGTGAGTCGATCCATGATGTAGAGCGTCTCGCCGGCGAGGAGCGGGCGGCCACGGATACGCTCGCGCCAGCGGATCCGGTCGGACGACGGACCGGAGCTACCGATACAACCGGCACCGACGCCGGCGAGGAGGGCACAGACGGACTGGAGGGTGGTTCTGCGGGAGGGCATTGTCGTGGGATGTCAGGCAAGGCTGGTTGATCGTGGCTCGACCAGTCGGGGAGAGTGTGGCGTGTGCAGCATGGGTCTCACGCCCTGGCTTCGGCGGTGTCGAGTCGGTCGCGAGTCGTCGTGTCGGCGCTGGCTTCGGCTTCCGTCCCGTCGTCGGACTCGCCGACGGGAGTCGTCACCGCCGTCGCGCTGTCCGCTCGGGACCCGTCGTCCCACGCGGCATCGGTGATCGGCATGGGCACCAGTGGCTGTCGACACATTTCAACGTATCTCACTGTGTCTTCGGGAGCAACTCGTGTCACATCCGGTACGATCACTGGGGACGGCCGGACAGCGAAGCGCCGGTCGGCGGGAGCTCCCCTGCCGGATCCGGCCATACGTCCGCTCACGCCGTCACCGCATACCAGAGAAACAGGGCCCCGAACAGCCCGAACAGCGCCCCGGCGTAGAGTGCGACGAGACGCCCGCCTCCCGGCGGAAGGGCGACCCACAGGGCAGGGCCGACGGCGAGGAGGCCGATTCCGAAGCCGAGCACGATCCACCGCTCCGTCGCTCCGAGCGCCGTCTCGGCTGGCGCCGGCGTGTTGGGCGATCGCTCCAACAGGGCCGTGATCGGCTCCGTGCAGTCGGTGGGCACGACGAGCAGTCGCGGTGCGTTCGGGTTTCCCCGGGCGTACGAGAGCCAGTAGACCGCGAACGGACCGGCGGTGACGGTGCGATGGCCCCGAACCGCGTCGAGCGGAACCGCCGTCCCGTCGACGACGAGCGTCTCGGCCGCCACGTCGACGGCACCGGTCGTCGGGAAGTGGGCGGCGAGAACCAGCGGGACACAACTCGCGACGAACACCGCGAGCGGTGCCCCGGCGTGCAGCCGGGCACTCCCGAGAAGCAAGAGCGCACCGAGGACGCTCCCGCCCGCGAGCCAGCGCAGCGAGTAGCGACACCATAACGGCTCGCCGACGTCGCTCGCGAGAAGCGCCGGGACGTACCGGCGACTGAGGAGGCCGAGGATCGCGAGCACGAACAGTCCGAGCGCCCGTATGACGTTTCCCGACAGGAGGGCGGCGATCACGAGCCATCCCAGGAGCGCGACGACGAGGACGGCGAAGCCGCCGAGAACACACGCCGGGACGTACCTCAGTGTCCGAAGGAGAGGAACGTCGTCGACGTCGAGGCGCCAGTCGACCGTCGTGTCCGTCGGGGTCGAACGAGAGGTCACCACGGCGTGCGAGGCGGGCGAACGGCGCGGGTGCCGGCGCCGGGGCCGATCCGGGACGATCCGATCGGCGGGGTGACCGGGCGGCGTGTCGGTGTCACTGCGACCCCTCGGGAGCCGTTCGGCGGCGGGCTGACGACATGGGCGTGGGCACGCTCCGGCGGGCAATAAATCCCGGCAGAGCGCCCCCCGGTGGTGTCGTCGGAACCGCCTACAGCCGGTGCCCGCAGGCACAGTTCCCGATGCAGTACGTGGTGCCCGCTCCCTCCACGGCGACGTCGATTCCGAGCGTCGCCGCGGTCCCCAGCGCGTCGGCCGCGGCGTCGGTCCGCGGGCGCACCCGGCCGGCCGTTGCCCCGTACGGGTCCGAGCCGACCGAGATGGTCTCGACGACTTCGCCGGCGGCGTGGTCGATCACTTTCACCTCGTCGGCAGTCTGAACGGGGACGTAGAGTTTCGTCCGATCCGGCCCCCACGTCCCGACGAACGCCGATCCGCCGAGGTCGATCCGGTCGGTAACCTCGGCGGCCGCGAGGTCGACGACGGTAACGTCGTTCGTGTCCGGGGTGAACACGTATCCGACCGCGGAGTCCGGGCCGATCTCACTCGTCAACGGCTGTTCGCCGAGACCGTCCTCGGTCGTCAGGCGGGCGACCTCCACCGGATTCGCCGGATCGCCGATATCCCAGACGCTCTCGGTTCCCGTCTCCCCACCGCTGTTCTCGACGAGCAGCGTCTCGCCGTCTCGAGCGGCGGTGTTCATCCACGGCTGAACGGCGTCGGCGTCGGCGTCGGCCGTGGGGTCGAGAGAGATCTGGTTCGCGATTTCGAACGACTCGACGTCGATGACGGTGAGCGTATCGCCGAAGATATCGGGGACGTAGGCGTACCGGCCGTCCGGGTGGATCGTCACGTCGCACGGTCCCGGCCCCCGACGCTCGCCGCGACCGCCCTCGGACGTGCGGTCGATTTCGGCCGTCACGTCGCCGAACGTCTCCGATCCGGGATCGGCGTCGATCCGATACTGCCTGTGGGCCGGCTCTCTGGCGCTGACGATCAGATGCGAGCCGTCCGGCGTCACTTCCTGCCAGTTCGCACCGGAGCCCGTCTCGACGGCGGCTGCGTCCGAGAGCGAGGCGGCGGTGACGGCCCTGACCCCGTCGTCGACGTTGAGCCACATGACGGACTCCTCGGTCGTGAGTCGATCGACGGTGTACTGGTTCGAGGGGAACGACGACGTAACTCCCAAGAAGGCAGTCGTCACCAGCTCGTCGGCCGCGGCGTCGATGACGCTGACGGTTCTGTCACCGGTGTTGAATACGAACACCGTCGCCGGACCGCTCCCGCCGTCGTCCACTCCCGCGTCGCCGTCGGACGACCCCGCACAGCCGGCCGTCGCGACCATTCCGGCCGCGGCCGATCCGGCGAGGAGTCGACGACGGGAGATGCGCCCCGAGTCGCTCCTCGTCTCGCGCTCACCCCCACGGTTCGGATAGAGCAGCTCGTCTCCGGGCGTGTCGCTCATCGTCGGTGATAGCGCAGCGGCACGCATAGGTACTCGGGTGTTCTCCCGAGGCCCCACTGCCACCGCCAAGTCGCCGGTGGGAACGTACGCGCTCCGCCACCGTCCCTGCGGAATGCGGGGCACTGGTCGGCCGCCCGCCGACACGCTCGCGGGCCGAACGGAAGGTGGTCGACGCGAAGCGTGACGCGTTCGGGACGGTCGTCCGACGGGGCGGGAACATCCCGGCGGCGCCGACACGCATCCCGTCGACCGGAGTGACTACCGTCGTGGGGCCACAGCGGCGGGCGCACGCTCTCACCTCATTCGTCCACGAACAGGCTCTGGACCGTCGGCATGTCCCAACCTAGAGTGACTGCGACCAATCGCACCGCGACGGTCACCGCCGCACACGCGATAGCGGCGCCACCGTCGACTCCCCCGACGCTGTCGACGATCCAGTAGGCGACCCCACCCAACACTGCACAGCTCGCGTAAAAGTCGTCGAACAGGATGAACGGGGAGCGATCCAGGAGGATATCCGCGAACGCACCACCGCCGACCGCGTTGATGGTCGCGATAGCGACGATTCCGAACGCCGAGACGTCCGCCGCGGTTGCGACTATCGCACCGGTCGTGGCGAAGGCGGCTAGCCCGACGGCGTCCGAGACGATAGTGATCAGGTGCTCGTCCGGGGATCTCAACCCGACGCTCAGCACGACCGCCAGCCCGACCCCGACCAGTCCCAAGCTGATCTCGATCGGTGACCGGAGTGCCAGCGGCACTCGATTCACGAGGAGGTCGCGCGTGACCCCGCCGGCGAACGCCGTTGCCAAGCCGACGACCATGATTCCGAACAGGTCGAACTCCTCGCGGATCGCTTTGGCCGACCCGACGAGTGCAAACGCGACCAACCCGGTCGTGTTCATGACCGCAAACGGGTCGCCGAACAACACCGAAACGAGCGTCCGAGTCACTGGCGTCACGTACGTGGATCGCCGTATTGAGTGCTACGTATCGCCGCACTCGACTGGGGCCCTCGCCGCTCGGACCGCACACACCGATTAGCCGGATCCCAGCCACCTGAACACGTCCGCTCTGTGGTCAAGTAACGTCCCGAGATGGTCGGCCTCGGTGGTTTCCATCGATCCGCCGGCGGCGTTGATGAACGCTCGAACGGGCGCGAGTGGTGTATTGTCGTCCCGAGTACCGTGCCAGGCGTGGGTGGGAGCCGACAGCCGGTTCGGGTCGAGCGCCGTCGTCGCGAACGACCGATTCTCGCGCTCGACGGCCCGCGTGTCCTGTCGAAGCGCCTCGTGGAAGTCCTCGGCGACTGCCCGCGCAGTCGGCGCCGATACGGGCCGGTCGGTGTACTGCGTGACGATGGTCCCAGGTCCGGCAGCGGTCGCGAGGGCGCTGGCTGCCCGAAAGAGCAGCCGCACCGCGAGAGGGATCTTCGAGAGCGTCGCGAGCCCGGTTTCGGCCGGTGGGATCACACTGCTGACGAGTCCGAGACGACTCGCCCACTCGCTGGTCGCGGCTGCAACAGCGAAGGGACCGCCCCCCGAAAAGCCAAGCAGTGCGGCCCGGTCGATCGACATCGCGTCGAGAAGTTCCGTCAGATCGTCCTGCCAGTCCCACCACGTCCAGTCGCTTGGCGGCGGCGACGAGCGACCGTATCCGGGACGGTCCGGAACGATGAGTCGGACTCCTTCGGCAGCCGCGGCGTCGGAGAGCAGTCCCGCGAACAACCGCGATCCGGGGGTTCCGTGGTGGGCGACGACGGGGACTCCATCGGGGGCGCCGCTGCAGGTGTAGGCGAGCGTTCGGCCGTCGGCGAGGACGTACGTGTCGATCGAGCGGGTCATCGTCGAGAACTTCTCGGCAGGCCCTAACAGTGTGGAGGGATTCGATCGGAAGGTCGGCCACGTCTCGTGCGGTCCTGCATTACGTCCGGGAACGCGACTCGCCGCGATCGCGCTCACGGGCGGCACGGTTCTGCCCCTTCGGAATCCGATAGTTTGTCAGTGCCGTGCTGGATACGGAATACCCCTCCCGCACGGAACCGCTGCCAGAACGAGATACGCAACCCGGTCAGTACGGGACGCGAACCGTCCCGCTTACTCCGCCATTCGGGTGTAGAAAGCAGCACCGATAACGGCACCAATCATGATTCCGCCACCCCATCGAACAACGCTCCCATACGAGAGCAGTGGCAGCGCAACGAGTGAGACGAACGCCAGCGATAGGCGGACGAATTCGGAACCTTCGACGGCGATATACACCGCTCCAGCGATTACGAGGCCGATTCCCAGCGCAGCGAGGAGTGAACCGAGCCCGAACGAATCCCGAAATGTGAAGCCGATAACGGCAAACAAGAGGCCGATAAGGACGACACTCGACTCGGGAAGTGAGCGAGTACTGCTGTTCTTTTGGAGGGCGTCCATGGAGTCCAACTCGAACCTGAAATCACTTAAACGTCCGTCGCTCAGTACGTATGCGTACCGAACGGTCGATTCAGCGCTACGTCTCCGCTGGATTTCACCAGGGCCTTCAAGACGAACCGAGGGCTGTCTGGCTTGCGGTCGCTCGACTGCTGATCCGCGGAACGTACGCGCTCTCACGCGTCCGGTGACCGCCTCAGTATCGGGCGAGATAGTCAGCTATTTGTCGAATTCTGTCACCACAGCCCTTCGTTCGAGACGGTTGCCGTCACCGTCGCGAACACACGTCCACTCGTCGGCGTGGTCGGCCCCGGTACGGACTCGGGATCTTCCGACGTTTCGATCACGGCTGTCGATCCGACTGTCGTCGGCCCTCAACCCTCGGTCGGGATCGGACTCGTGACGTTCGGCTTCGGTCTCGGAGGCCCCTATCGTGAGCGCCTAGCTGCGTTCGACGAGGGCTCCTACTTCGAACTCGGATGGACGGACGAGCCACCGTCGGATGAATCGATCGAGCCGATCGGGTCCGTGACCGATATGCGCACTGTAGTCAGCACGCCCGGTGAACACTATCACCGATCGAGCGTGTTCAGGGACACGAGGTTATTTCCGCTGCGGCCGCGTCTGATTGGGCGACGACCACCCATGCCATACACGCTCGAGATCAGCGACGACCTCAAGGAACGCCTAGACGGCCACCTCGAAGAGGACGAGACCCACGAGGAGTTCATCGCGGAACTGGTCTCGATGTACGAGACCGAGGGCACGTTCCTGCAGGAAGGCTACTCCGAGTGATGCTGTCGGCTGTGAGTCGACGTTTAGCGTCAGCGTGACGCGGCGGCGCCGGAGCCCCTACTCCCCGCGAGCGGTCTCCCAGCCGCCGGCGTCGACGAGTTCGAAGAGCGCGCCCCAGTTCTCGTCGTCGTCGCTCTCGGGAAGCTGATCGCGGAGTTGCTGGAAATCCGATCCCGGTACCTGCGCGCGGACGAGGTCGACGATCACCTGCGCGTGATACGCGGCGTCGGACGGATCGGCGTTCTCGATATCACTCACGCGGTCGACGAACGCCTGCCAGTCGAAGCGCTGTCCGTGGTCGTCGACGGCGCCAGTCAAATACCAGCGAATCTCCATCGGGAGCGACGCCGCGAGGTCCTCGGCGGCGCCCGCGGGGATCCGCCGGCCGAGCGTCGACAGCGTGGCACGGATCGCTCGGACCGTCTCGCCGGTGCCGGGGAGTTCGAGGCGATGCTGGACCGTGCCGGTGAATTCGTCGAAATCCATACTACTGAACTGTTGGCAATGTATCATCAACCGCACTGGCCGTTCCTACAGCGTGGGAACGACCGTGTCAGCGATTCTCCCGGTCGTCGAGCGTGAGCACCGGACGGTCGCTGAGACGGACGACGCGTTCGGTGACGCTCCCGAGCAGGTACCGATCGAACCCCGTCCGACCGTGGGTCCCCATCACGACGAGGTCGACGCCCTCCGCCTCGGCGTAGTCGGTGATCGCCCGGTACGGCGTCCCGCTCAACACCGACGCACGAACGGTCGACACGTCCGCACGCTCGGCACGGTCGACGACCGAGTCGAGGGCGTCCCGCCCCGCCCGCCGGAGTTCGTCTAGAACCGCGCCCGACCCGTCGGTGGGGAGGACGCCGACGTCGACGACGTGGACAACGTGGAGCGCTGCGCCGGTCGCAGTCGCCAGGTCGACGGCGTGTGCGGCCGCGGCCTCGGAGCAGTCGCTGCCGTCGGTCGGCACGAGAATCGCGTCGAGTTCGTCGTCGACGACGGTGTCCTCGTGGACGGTGACGACCGGTACCGGCGACTCACGGAGCGTCCGCTCCGCGACGCTTCCCAGGACGAACCGGTCGAGGCCGGTCCGCCCGTGAGTCCCCATCACGAGACAGTCGGCATCGCGATCGGCGGCGACGTCGAGGATGCCACGATGGATCGGTCCCTCGCCGTCGACGACTGCCGTCGTGACGGCGACGTCGGCCGCCGTCGCGCGCTCGGCGACGACCGCCGTCGCCCGCTGCCCCCGTTCGTCGTCAGCCGATTCGCGGACGTACAGCGCGTGAACGTCGGCACCGAACCGCCGGGCAAGGTCGACTGCCGCGTCGGCCGCGGCCGTCGCCACGTCGCTGCCGTCGGTCGGCACGAGGATGGTATCGTACATGGTCGGTAGGTCCCCACTCGGGCGGAGCGGTGATAAAGCGACCCGCCGCTTCCACAGACCGGTCCCCGGCGAGTGCGGGACCACAACCTATATGATGGCGTAAATATAATGAAAGACTATAAAAAATACGGGTGGCTGCCCGCTGTGTGACGAGGCGGTCGACGGGCCGGAGGAGTTGCGGATCCACCTGATGGTCGACCACCGGAAGAGCGCGGTCATCGACGAGTACGTCGAGGGTGTCGGTCGATCGGCCGTGGCGCCGTTCTGATCGTTGAATTCGGGTCGACGGCTACACCGATCACCGGCCGGGCTGGTACTCGCCGAACTCGTCGCGGAGGACGTTCGAAATCTCTCCGACGGTCGCGTACGCCTTGACGGCGTCGACGATGAGCGGGAGCAAGTTGTCGTCGCTGCGGGCGGTCTCGCGGAGCGCGGCGAGGGCGGCGTCGACGGACTCGTCGTCGCGTTCGGCCCGGACGGTCTCGAGGTGGTCGATCTGTCGGCGTTCGTCCTCCTCGGTCACCTCCTCTAGATCCACCTCGGGTTCCTCTTCGACTTGGTACTCGTTGACGCCGACGATGATCCGTTCGCCCTCCTCGATCTCCTGTTGGCGATCGAATGCGGCATCCTGAATCTGTCCCTGGACCCACTGTGACTTCACGGCTTCCAGCATCCCGCCACGTCGGTCGATCTCATCGAGCAGGTCGAACGCCTCGCTCTCGAGTTCGTCGGTCAGCGACTCGACGTAGTAACTCCCGGCGAGGGGGTCGATGGTGTCGGCCGCACCGGACTCGTGGGCGAGGATCTGCTGGGTGCGAAGCGCCGTCCGGACGCTCTGTTCGGTCGGCAGCGACAGTGCCTCGTCCTTGCCGTTGGTGTGGAGGCTCTGGGTGCCACCGAGTACGGCGGCGAGCGCCTGGTAGGACACCCGGACGACGTTGTTCTCGATCTGCTGGGCGGTGAGCGTCGACCCGCCGGTCTGGGTGTGGAACTTCAACTGCTTGGACTTGGGGTTCTCCGCGCCGAACCGCTCTTCCATGATCCGTGCCCACATCCGCCGGGCGGCACGGAACTTCGCCACCTCCTCGAAGATGTTGTTGTGGGCGTTGAAGAAAAAGGAGAGCTGTGGGGCGAACTCGTCGACGTCGAGGCCGGCGTCGAGGGCGGCGTTCACGTACTCGATGCCGTTACCGAGGGTGAAGGCGATCTCCTGGGCCGCCGTCGATCCCGCCTCGCGGATGTGATAGCCCGAGATGGAGATGGTGTTGAACTTCGGAACCTCCGCGGCACAGAACTCGAAGATGTCCGTGATGAGCCGCATCGACGACTCGGGCGGGTAGATGTAGAGGTTGCGGGCGATGTACTCTTTCATGATGTCGTTCTGGATGGTGCCCCGAAGCTCCGATCGGTCGACACCCTGGCGGTCACCGATCGCGATGTACATCGCGAGCAGAACCGCTGCGGGCGCGTTGATCGTCATGCTCGTCGACACCTCGTCGAGTGGGATGCCCTCGAACACCGTCTCCATGTCCCGCAGGGAGTCGATGGCCACACCCGATTTCCCGACTTCGCCCGCTGCCATCGCCGCGTCGGAGTCGTACCCCATCTGCGTCGGCAGGTCGAACGCCATCGAGAGGCCGGTCTGCCCCTCGTCGAGCAGGTAGTTGAACCGCTCGTTGGTCTCGGCGGCCGTCCCCATACCCGCGTACTGGCGCATCGTCCACAGCCGACCGCGGTGCATCGTCGAGTAGACGCCGCGGGTGTACGGCTCTTCCCCCGGGAAACCGATATCCTCCCGGTAATCGAGGTCGGCCACGTCCGCGGGCGTGTAGAGTGGGTCGACCGTCTGACCCCCGGTGTCGGTCGTGAACGTCTCCTTGCGCTCCCCGAATCGATCCACCGTCGGCCCGTACGTTTCGGCCTCCCATTCGGATTTAGCCTCGCGGATCGCCTCGAGGTCGTCGGGGTCGAACATGCGCCACCCGTCGGGCGCCGGCGACTTAAGCCTTCGAACCCGCCACGACGGTCCGCCGGTCGTCGATCGTCGTGGGTAACGGGCGGTTACTTATCGTGGAACCGGACCACCGCTCGGCCATGTCGAACTCACCCACTCACTTGCCGGCCACCGACCGCGCGGGCGGGTCGACGGACTCCCCGATTCGACGGGGGGCGAAAGCCCTCGTGACGTCGTCATCGCGGGCGCTGCTCGTCCGTGAGCGGCACGCGGACGGGCGACCGTTCTGGACCCTCCCCGGTGGCGGTGTCCGCTCCTGTGAGTCACTCGTCGCGGGACTCCGGCGGGAGTTGTCCGAGGAACTCCGCTGTGACCTCGTCGTCGACCGCGCAGTCACGGAGTTCTGGTACGCCCATCTGAGCGCCCCGTATTCGGTCTCCCGCTACACCGTCTTCTCGTGTTCCGTCGTCTCCGGAGTTCGGCCCGTCCGGCGTGAGGGCGTTCTGGCGTCGCGGTGGATCGATCCCGAGTGCCCGCCGACAGGGACGCTCCCGCAGGTCCGCCGCCTGCTCGCGGAACACGTGCTTTGAGACGGCTCGCCGGACGACGGTTCCGGTCGTCCCGCCCGGCGCTCAAACGGGTCGCTGAAGCCAGCCGGTTCCCGACGGTCGGGAATCGGCGAGGGGCGGATAAGGATCGGATCCCCACCTCTAATCGAGGTGAGCACCGATGCAACTCCCGACCACACTCGCCGAACTACCCGTCGCACAGTGGCAGCCGGGACCACACGGACCCGGCCCGCACGGTCCACACTGGAGTGGAACCGGTGCGGGTGCCGGTCCCGACACGGGCGGGATGGGACCGGGCCTCGGTCTCGGAATGGCCGGCGACTGGTGGCTCGTGTTCGTGCTCGCGGTGGTGCTCGCGCTCCTCGCCGTCGCCGCCGTCGTCGCGGCGCGTCACTTTCGCGATGATACGGGTGACGGAACGGACGGCGCACTCGCCGTCCTCCGGAAGCGGTACGCGGCCGGTGACCTCGACGGGGAGGAGTTCGAGCGCCGCCGTGACAGACTGACTGGACGGACCGGCTGACGCCCGGCCGCGCGTCGAACCGTCGCGACCGGGACAGACCGTGGCGGAGGAGTTCGTTTTCTCATCTGATAATTCGGTCGGACGGTTTTATACGATCGCTTGCCAGCGTCACGGCACGGCATGTGTAACGTCGAAGGAGAAACACGAACGGTATCGGATTCGGGGGCGATCGGCGTGTCGCTGCGACGGGAGGACCGATGAGCGCTCTACCGTCCGTCATCACCGACAGTTACCTGAAACGATTCGCGGCGATCGTCGCGGTCGTACTGATCGTCGTCGCCGGCGTGGGGGTCTTCTTTCAGGGGGAAATCGCCACCGAGATCCGGCACGACGAACAGGCCGAACTCCGGACGATCGCGGAACTCGAGGCCAACGCGCTGGCCGAGTGGATCGAGCGAAACGGGGAGAACGCGCGGCTAGTGTCGTCGCTCGGCGAGATAGAGTCGGGCGACCGCGATCGGATCGACGTGGCACTGACCGCGGAACTCGAAGAGCTATCCGGGGCGACACACTCGATCCACTACGTCGACCTCGGCGCGAACCGCATCGTCGAGAGCACCCAGAACGACCGCACTGGCGCGACCCTCGAAGACCTGCGGTGGGCGCGTGGCTCGCTCGCGGAGTTGTCGGCGCGACGGGCCTCGTGGGTCGCCGTCTCGCAGGGGTACCGACAGGACGACCTCGAACTGGTCGCGTTCGCCAGCCGGATCGAGGGGACCGACCGCGCTATCGTGGTGACCGTCGACGCGGGCCAGCGGGCCAGTCAGTTCCGCACCCCGACCGAGTCGAGTTTCACCCAGATCGTCGACAGCGATGGCGTGGTGGAACTGGCCGAAGACGAAGAGGCCGTACTCGAACCGTACGGCTACGGTGACGGACACGTCCGGATGGCCCAGCAGGGGGAGACGGGCGTCATGGACATGCCCGAGCGCGACCTGGTCGTCGGCTACGCACCGGTCGAGGGGAGTAACTGGGTGGTCGTCACGCACGCGCCACGCTCGGAGGTGTACGCCCTCGCCGGGACCGTCACTCGCGACATCGCCGTCCTCGTCGGCATCGCGCTCGCCGGCTTCCTGCTGATCGGGGCGACACTGGGCCGGAACACCGTGAACGCGCTGGATCGTCTGACCGACGACGCGGAGGCCATCGCCCGCGGCGACCTCGACACCGAGGTCGAGTCGACGGACCGCGACGACGAGATCGGCCAGCTGGTCGACGCGTTCGTCGACATGGAGGCGTACCTCTCGACGGTCGCGGCACAGGCCGACGCCGTCGCGGATCAGCGGTTCGACGCCGACGTCCTCGACGAGGACGTGCCGGGGACGTTCGGCGAGACGATCGACCGGATGAGCGAGGACGTCGAGGCCGCACAGCGCGACGCCGAACGGGCCCGGCGCGAGGTCGAGGACCTGAACGCCACGCTCGAAGCGCAGGCCGACGCGTTCGGCGAGACGATGTCCCGGGCCGCGGCGGGTGATCTGACCCAGCGGATGGATGCCGACGCCGAGAGCGAGGCGATGGTCACCGTCGCCGAGTCGTTCAACGCGATGATGGACGAAATCGAGACGACGCTGGGGCGCATCCGGGAGTTCGCCGACGAGGTGGCCGCGGCGAGCGAGCAGGTGACCACGAGCACCGAGGAAGTCGAGAGCGCGAGCGAGGACGTGTCGGAGTCGATCCAAGAGATATCGGCGGGCGCCGAACGGCAGGACGATCGCCTCTCGACCGTCTCCGGTGAGATGCAGAGCCTCTCGGGCGCCATCGAGGAGGTGGCGTCGTCGGCCGACGAGGTGGCGACGACCGCCGAGCTGACGGCCGAGACCAGCGAGGCCGGCAGCGACGCCGCCATGGACGCCGTCGGCGAACTCGAACGGATCGAAGAGCGGGCCGAGGAGGCCGCGACCGAGGTGACGTCGCTCGCCTCGGAGGTCGCCGAAATCGGCGACATCGTCGACGACGTCGCCGCGATCGCCGAACAGACGAACATGCTGGCGCTGAACGCCTCGATCGAGGCCGCCCACGCCGACGGCGACGGGGACGGGTTCGCGGTCGTCGCCGACGAGATCAAAAGCCTCGCGGGCGACGCTGCCGACGCCACCGAGCGGATCGACCGACGCATCGCCGACGTGCAGGACGCCGCGGACGGCACCGTCGACGATATGCGGGCGATGCGAGAGCGCGTCGCTGACGGGAGCGAGACCATCGACGATGCGCTCACGTCACTCGACGATATCGCCCGACAGGTCGACGAACTGCACACCGGCATCCAGGAGATCAGCGAGGCGACGAACGACCAGGCCGAATCGACCGAGGACGTCGTCTCGATGCTCGACGAGGTGTCGGAACTCGCCGACCGGTCGAACGCGGAGGCGGCCAACGTCTCCGCGGCCGCGGAGGAGCAGACCTCGACGCTGTCTGACGTCTCGGGGAGCGCACAGTCGCTCTCGGAGAGGGCACAGTCGCTCCGGGAGCTGCTGAGCGAATTCACCGTCGAGAGCGGGAGCGACGCCGCGGCAGCCGGCGGGGCTGGCAGCCGGTCGGCCGCGGCCGACGGCGGCACGGGGAGATAGCGGGCCGTAGCGGGGGCGACACCGCGTGTCGAAACACGAGCGTTCAAGGGCACGCCGCTCCGTTTTTCCGATAACATGTACATCGCAGACGAGACGTGGCCCGAGCTGGGCGACTACTTCACCGACGAGTCGCTGGCGCTCGTCCCTCTCGGCTCGACCGAGCAGCACGGTCCCCACCTCCCACTCGCCACCGATCACCTGATCGCCGAGGCGTTCGCCCGCGAGACCGCCGAACGGACCGGGTTCCTCTGTACCCCGACGATCAACGTCGGCGTCAGTCCCCACCACCGCCAGTTCCACGGCACCATGTGGGTCGACGCGCCCGTCTTCCGGGACTACGTCGAGTCGTTCACCCGCAACCTCGCCTACCACGGCATCGACCGCGTGATATACGTCAACGCCCACGGCGGCAACGTCGACCACCTGCGTGAGGTCGGCCGGCGGCTGCGTGACGACGAGGCACTGTACGCAGTCGAGTGGATGTGGAACGACAGTATCCCCGACTTGGTCGACGACCTGTTCGAACAGAACGGCCCCCACGGCGGGCCGAAGGAGACGGCGATGATCCAGCATCTCCACCCCAACCTCGTCCGTGAGGACCAGTTGGCGGCCGCCCGCGACGGCGGCGTCCCCGACGTCGAGGCCGCCGAGACGATCAAACACGGCTCGCGGACCTTCTACGACGCCGCCGACAACACCGGCAACGGCGTCCTCGGCGACCAGACCGACGCCACCGCCGAGAAGGGTGCCGAGATGTTCGACGCGGCGATCGACCAGCTCTGCCAGCTCTGTTCGTGGCTGGACGAGCAGCCGTTCGAGGACCTCATGCCGAAAGACCACGTGTAGCGCCCCTTCGCCGGTGTTTCTTTGACCTCGACGCCCGTACTCCGTCCATGGCCTTCCGCCGCCGTGTCCGTCGTCTCCCCGACGAGCGGCCCCGTCTCGCCCTCGTCGTCGCCGTGCTGGCCGTGGAACTCGCCGGCGCATCCGGCGCCGTCTTCACCGTCAGCGGCATCGCGTCGTGGTACGGCACCCTCCAGCGCCCGGCGCTGGCGCCGCCGAACTGGGTGTTCGGGCCGGTGTGGACGGCGCTGTTCGCCCTCATGGGGGTCGCCGTCTGGCTAGTGTGGCGCCGGCTGTCGTCGCCGCGGATCGAGCGCCGTGCGCGCGCCGCCCTCGCCGTCTTCGCCCTCCACTTCGTCGCCAACATCGGCTGGTCGGCGGCCTTCTTCGGCCTGCAGTCGGTCGACCTCGGCCTGGCCGTGATCGTCGTGCTCCTGCCGTCGATCCTGCTCTCGATGTGGGCGTTCGGCCGGGTCGACCGTCGGGCGGCACTGCTGTTGCTCCCGTATCTCCTCTGGACGGCGTTCGCCGCCTACCTCAACTACCAGTTCTGGCTGCTGAACTAGGGACCACGGCCCCTTCGCCATCCTTTTGCCTCCGCACACCCACCGACGAGCTATGTTTGGTGGCGGCGGCATGAATCCGCGGAAGATGAAACAGATGATGAAACAGATGGGCATCGACGTGACCGAACTCGATGCCGAGGAAGTCGTCATCCGGACGGCCGACGAGGACCTCGTCTTCGACGACGTGCAGGTGACACGCATGGACGCTCAGGGCCAGGAGACGTACCAGGTAGTCGGCGAACCCGAGTCGCGGGCGGCCGGGTCGGCCGGCGCCGTGGAGGCGGGTGACACCGCGGCCGCGGCCGGTGCCGATACCGAGGCCGGCGACGACGGTGCCATTCCCGACGACGACGTCGAACTCGTCGCGACGCGAGCCGGCGTGAGCAAAAGCGACGCACGCGACGCGCTCGAAGCGGAGGACGGCGACCTGGCGGCAGCCATCGCCCGGCTGGAGTGACCTTCCTGCTGGTCCGCGGTGACCGCGAGTATCTCCGGGCACCCGGTGAGGAACTCCAGACCGATCTCGGCGTGCTGACGGTCCCCGAAGACGTCGAACCCGGCCAGCGACTGGAGACACATCTCGGCGACGAGTTCGTCGTCCGCGAGCCTCGCAGTCCGGACTTGTTCGACCACTTCGAGCGCACGGGGGCGCCGATGATGCCCCGTGATGTGGGGCTGGTGGTCGGGTTCACCGGCGCCGCGGCCGGTGACCGCGTTCTCGACGCCGGAACCGGGACGGGCGTGCTCGCGGCCTATCTCGGTCGACTCGGTGCCGACGTGGTGACCTACGAACGCGACCCCGACTTCGCCGACGTGGCTCGCGAGAACATGCGCCTCGCGGGCGTCGAGAACACCGTCGAGGTGCGGACCGGCGACGTCCTAGAGTCGATGGGGACGCTCGCCGACGGCCCGGAGTTCGACCTCCTGACCCTCGACACCGCGGACGCCCCCGACGTCGTTCGCCGGACGTCCGACCTCGTCGTAAGCGGCGGGTTCGTCGTCGTGTACTCGCCGTTCGTCGAGGGATCGCGTGCCGCCGTCGAGGCCGCCGACGAGACGGCGCTGACCGACGTGACGACCCACGAGACGATTCAGCGGCGGATGACGTTCGACGACCGTGGCTCGCGGCCGGACACCCGCGGCGTCGGTCACACCGGCTACCTCACCGTCGCCCGTCGAGAGTAGCGCGCGGCGTCGGAACTTCGGCGATCCGAGGCCCGGCACACGACTCATAAGCGTCGCGTCCGAATGGGGGGCGATGCGTTCCGCCGACGTGACCTTCGGCGACGGGCCGACGGTCGTCGAACTCGACGACGTCACCAGAACGTACGACGTGGGGGGTGTCGTCGAGGCGCTAGCGGGTGTCTCGCTCGCGCTCCCCGAGGGATCGTACACCGCGGTGATGGGGCCGAGCGGCTCCGGGAAGTCGACGCTGCTGAACCTGATCGGCGCGCTCGACACCCCGACAGAGGGGCGTGTCGTCGTTGCCGGGCGCGACGTGGGCACGGCCTCCGAGGCCGAGCGAGCGGGCCTCCGTGGCACCGAGGTCGGCTTCGTCTTCCAGACGTTCAACCTCCTGCCACGGCTGACGGCGGTCGAGAACGTCGCGTTGCCGCTGGTGTTCGCTGGCGTCCCCCGCGCCGAGCGGACGGCCCGCGCCCGCGAACTACTGGAGGACGTGGGGCTCGGCGACCGCACCGACCACCTCCCGACAGAACTGTCCGGCGGCCAGCGCCAGCGGGTCGCCATCGCCCGGGCGCTCGTCGCCGATCCGGCGGTCGTCCTCGCCGACGAACCGACCGGCAACGTCGACACCGAGACCGGAGCGCAGGTCCTCGACGTCTTCGACGCCCTGCACGACCGCGGCAACACGCTGTTGCTCGTCACCCACGAGCGCCACGTCGCGGAACGGGCCGAACGGATCGTCCACGTCAAGGATGGGCGCCTAGAGGACGTTGAGTCGCTCGACGACGAGTGCGGGGGGCGCGCCGACTGATGGACGCAAGCGAGTCGGTTCGGATCGCGCTCCGGTCGATCCGGAGCCACAGGCTCCGGTCGGCGCTGACGGTCGTGGGCCTCGTCATCGGCATCGCGTCCGTCATCGTCTTCGCCACGTTCGGCGCGAGCGTGAAAGCCGAGGTGGTCAACGACATCGAGGGATCCAGCGCCAACAACGTCTACGTCTTCGCGACACCCGAAGACGACGAGGGGTTCGATCGCTCGATCCAGCCGGTGTTCACCGAACGGGACGTCTCCGAGATTCGTCGGCTATCGGGGGTGACAGCGGTCGTTCCACGGGGGACCGTCGACACCAACTCGCTCGGCCGCGGCGACGACACGGTCGCTCGCCAACGGGTCACGGCGACGACACCACAGACGTTCGCGGAGGGATCGATCGTCGCCGGACGGGGGTTCCGATCGGGGGCGAACGAGGTCGTGCTCAACGAACCGGCAGCGCGGTCGTTCGACGAGAACGCCACCGTCGGTGACCGTCTCACGCTCTCGCTGGCGGGCAACCGGACGGTCGAACTCACCGTCGTCGGCATCGTCAACGGGACCGAGGGGCAACTGCCAGTCGGCGACTTCGCGGGCGGATCACGGGTGTACGTGCCGATCGACCCCTTCTATCGGACGGTCGTCGAGAGTCCGAGCGTGGGCGTCCGTCAACGGGCGTACCCGCAGGTGACGGTCGTGACCGATCCGACGGCGACCGAGGCGACCAAAGCGGAAATCGAGTCGTACCTCCGCGAGGACTCCGACGCCCGCCGGCTGACGCCGGCGGGAACGGAACTGACCGCGCGGACGAGTGGCGACTTCGTGGCGCAGGTGGCCGCGGTCATCGAGCGGATCACGCGATTCGTGACCGGCGTGGCCGTGATCGGCCTGATCGTCGGCGCCATCGGCATCGCGAACATCATGCTCGTGAGCGTCACGGAGCGAACGCGGGAGATCGGCGTGATGAAGGCGGTCGGGGCCCGCAATCGGGACGTCCTCGTCCTCTTTCTCGTCGAGGCGGGACTGCTCGGCGCCATCGGGGCGCTCCTCGCGCTCCCGGTCGGCCTCGCCGGCGGGTACGCCGCCACACGGTACGCCGAGGTGACGTTCGCGCTCGCACCGGTCTGGATGGCCGCGGCGGTCGGCGTCGGCGTGGCCGTCGGCGTCCTCGCCGGTCTGTATCCCGCCTGGCGGGCGGCACGGGTCGATCCCATCGACGCGCTCCGGTACGAGTAACCGCCGATGGCGGGCGGTGGGCGACCACCGCCGTGCGGGACCGAAACCGTCTCGCAACGTTTTTCCCGGCGGCGAGACGACGGTTTACATGGCGAACGACGTTTCCGACGCGGGACCCTTCTCGGAGAAACTACGAGTGCCCGAGGCGCTGACGTTCGACGACGTGCTCCTCCGGCCGATGGAGAGCCACATCGAACCCGACGAGGCCGACGTGTCGACGCAGGTGTCGACGAACGTCAGCCTCAACATTCCGATCCTCTCGGCGGCGATGGACACGGTGACCGAGAGCGACTTGGCCATCGCGATGGCGCGCAACGGCGGCCTGGGCGTGCTCCACCGCAACATGACCGTCGACGAGATGGTCGTCGAAATCAGTCGCGTCAAGCGGGCGGACGAGTTGGTGATCCGCCGGGAGGACGTGGTGACGGCCGAACCGGAGCAGACCGTCCGCGAGGTCGACGAGATGATGGAACACGAAGGCGTCAGCGGCGCTCCCGTCGTCGACGACGACGACACGGTACTGGGTATCATCTCGGGGACCGACATCCGCCCCTACCTCGAGGTCGGCGAATCCGACGAGGTTCGGAAAGCGATGACCGACGAGGTCATCACCGCCGTCGAGGGCGTCACTGCGCGTGACGCGCTCGAACTCATGTACGATCACAAGATCGAACGGGTCCCCATCGTCGACGACGAGAACCGACTCGTCGGCCTGGTGACGATGCAGGGGATCCTCCACCGTCGGGAACACGAGAACGCCGCCCGCGACGACGACGGGGCGCTCCGAATCGGCGTCGCCGTCGGACCGTTCGAGGACAACCGCGCCCGCAAAGCGGACGAAGCCGGCGCGGACGTGCTCTTCATCGACTGTGCACACGCCCACAACCGTAACGTGATCGATAGCGCACGCGAAATCGGCGAAACCGTCGATGCGGACGTGGTCGTCGGCAACATCGGCACCCGTGAGGCCGCCGAGTCGGTCGTCGACTTCGCCGACGGCGTGAAAGTCGGCATCGGGCCGGGCTCCATCTGTACCACCCGAGTCGTCACGGGTGCGGGGATGCCCCAGATCACCGCCGTCTCGGAGGTGGCCGACGTGGCCAGCCGACACGACGTGCCGGTGATCGCCGACGGCGGTATCCGCTACTCGGGCGATGCGATCAAGGCCGTCGCGGCCGGCGCCGACGCCGTCATGCTCGGCTCCTACTTCGCCGGTACCAAGGAGGCGCCGGGGCGGGTCATCACGATGAACGGCAAGAAGTACAAACAGTATCGCGGCATGGGTTCGGTCGGCGCGATGCGCTCGGGCGGCGGCGACCGCTACCTCAAAGACGAGGACGAGGACGAGGGCTTCGTGCCCGAAGGCGTCGAGGCGGCGACCCCCTACAAGGGCACTCTCGCTTCCGAACTCCACCAGCTTGTCGGCGGCATGAAATCGGGGATGGGCTACGTCGGCGCGGCGACGATTCCGGAGTTCAAGGAGCGATCCCGGTTCGTCCGCGTGTCCGCCGCGGGCCAGACCGAGGGCCACCCCCACGACGTGATGATCACCGACGAGGCGCCGAACTACAGCCCGCAGGAGTGAGAAGGGGCGACGAAACCGGCGGTTGCGGCCCGCTGGAGCTTCCGCAAGGGGTATTTTGATATACATCGACCACACATTGGGTGGTGTGAGTGGCCCCAGTCTTCCTCGGGCGAACGCATGAGCGACGACACCCCCCTCGTCCTCGTCGTCGAGGACGAACCCGATCTGGCCGAACTCTATCGGACGTGGCTCGCCGAATCATACCGGGTGCGGACGGCCGGCGACGGACGAACGGCGCTCGAGGAACTCGACGACGAGGTCGACGTCGTGTTGCTCGATCGACGGATGCCCGACCTCTCCGGCGACGAAGTGCTCGAACGGATCCGCGAAGGCGGCTTCGAGTGTCGGGTGGCCATGGTGACGGCGGTCGAACCGGACACCGACATCGTCGACATGGCGTTCGACGACTACCTCGTCAAACCGGTGTCCGAGGAGGAACTCGTCCGGACGGTCGAGAACCTCCGTCTCCGTGACGAATACGACGACGGAGTCAAACGACTCTTCTCGCTCGCGTCGAAGAAGGCGCTTCTCGAAGCCGAGAACGATCGGATCGCGCTCGAATCGGACATGGACTACCGGCGGCTCCGCGCGGACCTCGCCGACCTCCGTGACGAACTCGACGACAAACTCGCCACGCTCGGCGAGAGCGACGACCTCTCGCTGATCTACCAAGACCTCGCTCGCGACGCCGACGACACCGACGAGTAGCCGAACTCCGTTCGCTGTCTGCCGATCTATTTTTACTCGATATTTTATGTCAGTGATCAACTGCTTTAATTGATTATATTTACTATCAGATATTCTCGAAAAATTATAATTCGTTGTCGCGAGACAGTCCAGTTGCAATGTCCGAACGTGACAGCGGAACGATGACAACGGTCGACGAAGAAGCAAGTATCGAAGCTGCGGGTAACGGCGGTGCCATCTCGGGTCCCTACACGGCCGACGGCAACGGCGGTGCCATCTCGGGTCCCTACACGGCCGACGGCAACGGCGGCGCCATCTCGGGCCCCTACACGGCCGACGGCAACGGCGGTGCCATCTCGGGCCCCTACACGGCCGACGGCAACGGCGGTGCCATCTCGGGTCCCTACACGGCCGACGGCAACGGCGGTGCCATCTCGGGTCCCTAAATCTCGGAGAAGTCGAGTTCGTCACTCCAGACGAGCGATCCGTCGATTTTCACCGGAACCGTTTCGAGCGAGAGGAACTCCTGTAGCTCGTTACGCGTCATCTCGAACGTCCGGGAGTTGCCCGACCAGAGGTGGTACTGGTCCTCGTCGTTGATCCAGGGCATCACGAGACTCCCCATACCGACACGGGTCGAGGGGTGCGTCTGCCAGTCGAGTTCGTACTCGCCGCCGCCGCGCCGGCAGATTTCACAGACGTTCGGCGGCCCGCCGTCCGTCCGAGCCAGCGACAGACTGCTGTCGCCGATGATGGTGTACTGGTCGCCGATGATCGAGTCCTCGCGAGCGACTTCCAGCGCGCTCCCGACGGTGAATCCGCGGTTGAGCAGGCGGGCCAGCATCCGCCCCATCCGCACCGCACCGCTGTTGATCACGTCAGACAGCGTGACGATGCCGGCGATGGCGCCCGCCTCGATCAGGGCCGAGCCCTGCTCGTAGGACTGACACGCGTTGAGGAGGAACGCGTCGGGGCCGGCCGCGGTGAGCGTCGTCGCGTCGAGTTTGCCGTCGGCACACTCGAATCCCTCGCCGTCGATGTGGCCGATGTAGTGGAGGAGGTCCGCCTCCGCGGAGAGCACCTCCCGGAGCCGTGCGCGCGTCAGGTCGTGGTGGACGCGCACGTCGAACGGGAGTTCGTCCCGCGATCCGTACACCTCGTCGACGACGTCGCGTTCGTCCGCCATCCGGGGGTCGTTGCAGACGACGGTGATGCCGATGTCGCCCTCGGCGGGCTCCCGGTCGAGACGGTTGTAGAAGGCGTCGGTCGTCGCCTTGCTGGCACCGATGGGTGCGCCGTCGCCGATCCACGACTGTTCGAGCGAGTCCGTCGCCTCCGGCTGGACGTACGACCGGGCCGCCCCGTCGGCCGAGGCGCTCCGCGTGAACGCCGCGTCGCGGAAGAACTCGCTCGCGGCGGCCGTCTGCATCTCGGAACTCGGCTCCGGCTGATCCTGCGGCGTTCGAACGACCGCGAGGTCGTTGGTGACGAAAGGGAGGAGTTCGACGTTGTCCGGCGTCGGGGCGACGTGAGAGGTCATCCGCCACTCGGGGAGTTCGTCCTCGACGGCCCCGAAGGGGAGAGAGAGATACTCCTCGATCTGGGTGCGGAGCGGCTGGTCGTACAGCCACGCGAAGTCCAGATCGAGATCGGCCTCGACCGCCTCGCGCTCGTGGAGGTCGACCGAGTAGTACCCCTCGGTACGCGTCACGCAGTCGAGGAAGAACGTCTGCTTGAGCACCCGCTCGACCTCGGTCTCGAACCCGCGAACCGTATCGAAGTCGTGTTCGAAGCCGTCGTCGGTGACGAGTCGCGGCCGATCGCTCGGGACTACGTCCGCGGCCAGGTAGTACGCGAGCGGCGCCGCCACGTAGATAGATTCGTACTCCGGCGGAAGTTCGAGTCTGACGCCCGTCTCCGGCGAGGCGACGCCATCGGGCACCTCGAACCGGTCGCCGAGTTCGACGAGCGGCGGGTGGCCCCGGAGCGTCGGATACGACCGCTCGGGCGACGTGGTCTTCAGCGCCGACGGGAACTCCGACACCGCCCCCATCACGTCGACGGGGTCGGCCGTCGTGGTGAGCGTCGTCGCCGGCCCCTCGTGGTGTGACCGGGCACCCACACACACCTTCCGGACCCCGTCGAAGCCGATGTGCGTCCGGTCCACGTCCGAGGCGACGGTCACCGGACCGTCGACGCGGAGGTAGAGCTTGATCGGCCCGCAGAGTTCGAGGCTGTATCGCCCAGCGGGGAACTCTTCGCGGGCGGAGTGACCCGTCTCGGCGAGCATCTCGCCCGCCTCGTTCCGAACGCAGACCGAGACGACCGTCGGGAGCGCAATCTCCGCGGCGTCGATTGCCACCGCGGCGTCGACCGGAAACTGGTGTCCGCCGGGGTCGGCCGGCGTCGGGGTGACGGGGCGGTCGGTGAACATGCGGAACTGGTTGCGCTCGATCAGATCCGACACCATCAGGCCCGTCGTCTCCTCGAGCGTCGAGAACGCGACTTCGAGGTTGTCACCGTCCGTTTCGAAGCGGTCCCCGCGCGGCCGCTCGGTCCGACTCATCGTGTGTAGATCAGTCGTCGCTCACAAAAAAGGGTATCTCCTTTAGTTGTCATTTTTCTCCGTCCGGCGGGGTCTCGAGCGGCAGCCAGTCCGACGTGAGGTCACGATCACGGAAGTGCCACCGCTGATCGAGGCTGTCACCGTCGATCCGGAGTTCGACCGTCGCGTCGAACAGCGGACGAAACAGGCCGACGAGTTCGGTGTCGAGCTCTCGCGGCAGTCGGAAATGGACGAGCCCGGACACCTCGCGGGCCTGTGCCACCACGGCGTGGACGAATCGGAACACGACTTCGCGGTCGTACGTCGACAGGAGCGTCGGCAGGCAGTCGAACGCCATCCGGAACTCGGCGGGGTCGAGACCGCCGGCGAACAGGTCGAACTCCTCGATCACCTCGGCGATAGTGATGCCGAGATTCGAAATCGAGCCGTCGGTCACGTGCGTCCGTGGTCGAGCCCGATCGAGCGGCTGCGACGCAGCCGACGCGCTCCTCGCTTCCTTCCCACGCGTGACGAGTCGCGCGTACTCCGAGGAGAGGGGACCGGTCTCGCGCAACCGCTCGAGCGCCTGCGACCCGTTCGGCTCCGACGTCACGACGAGTCGTCGCCGCGGCGGATCGGCGGACGGATCGCCCAGCATCGTCGCCGACGCGTCTGCGAACATCTCCTCGGGGACCGACCCGACGACGAGGAGTGCGCTCCCTTGCTCTTTCAGCGTCGCCAACGCGTGTGCGAAGCTAACGCCGTCGTCGTCGGGGCCCATCCCTCCACCCGCAACCATCAACTGGCCGATGGGAAGCCCCACAAATAATACTTCTCATCACAGAATCACGGATAATATTTCCCCGAAGACGTCACCGATTTTCGAGGAACGTCTCGATGCGGTTTAGCGCCTCTTTCAGTTCGGCCATCCCGGTGGCGTAGGACACTCGCAGGTGGCCGTATCCCTCCTCGCCGAAGACCCGACCGGGCACCAGTGCGACGCCCTGATCGTGGAGGAGGTCCTCGGCGAACTGCTCGTCGTCGTACGGTGCCTCGGGGAAGGCGTAGAAGGCGCCGGTCGCCTCGAAGCAGTCGAGTCCCATGTCGCGAAAGCGGGAGATGACGAACCGCCGGCGGCGGTCGTACTGGGTGCGCATCTCCGCGACGTCGTCGTCACAGGACTGCAGCGCTTCGAGGGCGGCGTACTGTGCCGTCGTCGGCGCCGAGAGCATCGTGTACTGGTGGATGCGGTTCATCGCGTCGATCGCCTCGCTCGGGCCGAGTGCGTAGCCGAGTCGGAGGCCGGTCATGGCGTAGGCCTTCGAGAAGCCGTTGAACACGACCGTCCGCTCGCGCATGTCCGGGAGGGTGGCGATCGACGTGTGCTCGCCCTCGTAGGTGAGTCCCGCGTAAATCTCGTCCGATAGAACCGTCAGGTCGTGTTCGCGGGCGAACACCGCAATCTCCGCGAGTTCGCTCGCCGTCGCCGTCGCCCCCGTCGGGTTGTTCGGATAGCAGATCATCAGCGCCTCGGCCTCCGCGGCGCCGGCCCGTTCCAGGTCGTCGTAGGTGAGCACGAAGTCGTTCTCCGGGCGTGTCGAGACCGGGAGGGGGTCGCCGCCGGCGAAGCGCACCCCCGGTCCGTAGGAGATGTACGCCGGCGACTGGATCGCCACGGCGTCGCCGGGGTCGACGATTGCACGAAGCGCCAAGTCGACCGCCTCGCTCGCACCCGTCGTCACCAGAATCTCCGCTTCGGCCCCGTAGTCGAGGTCGTACCGGGTGACGTGTTCGGCGATGGCCGCCCGGAGATCGAACATCCCCCGGTTGGTGGTGTAGGAGGTCCGCCCACGCTCCAGCGAGTGGATGGCGGCCGAGCGTGCCTTCCACGGGGTACTGAAGTCCGGTTCGCCGACGCCCAGCGAGATGACGTCGTCCATCTCCTCGGCGAGTTCGAAGAACCGCCGGATGCCCGACGGAGGTGTCGAAGTCGCGCGATCCGACAGCTTCATGGCGAGACCGACAGTCGATCGTCGTCGTCGCGGTCGGTGAACTCGATACCACGGTTCTTGTACGTCTTCATCACGAAGTGGGTCACCGTCTGGGTCACCTCCGGGATGGGTGCGATCTGTTCCGAGACGAACATCGAGACGGCGCGCATCGACTCGGCCTCGACGGTCACGTCGAAGTCGTAGTCGCCGGAGACGAGATGGAGCGCGGTCACCTCGTCGAACTTCGCGATCCGTTCCGCGACCTGCGTGTACTTCGTGTCGCGGTCCAGTTCGAGGTTCAGTTCGACCTCGGCGGTGACGTGATCCTCGTCGACCTTGCCCCAGTCCACGACGGCCTGGTAGCCGAGGATGGAGCCCTCCGCCTCGAGTTCGTCGAGCAGCTCCTCGACCTCCGCCTGTGACCGGCCGAGCTGTCGCGCCATCGTCTCCGTGTCCTCGCGGGCGTCCTCTAGGAGTAGATCGACCAATTCGCGCTTCGTATCCATACGTAGGGGTCGACCGCCTGCCTAAAAGGATTTGTCTACGCGTCAGTATCCGTGAGGAACGATGGTGATACCCTCGGTCGACGGCGAGCCGTCGGCGAAAGACCGATAGGCCACGCCGTCGACGTGGCGGTATGGCCCTCGCCGACGCCTTCCTCACCCCGCTGGGGCTAGTCGCCCTGCTCGCGACTATCCCCATCGTGATCCTCTATCTGGTCCAGCCAGATCCCCGCCGCGTACAGCTTCCGACCCTCCGTCTCCTGCTCGACGACGACGAGCGGGACGCGTCGAACCCTCTGCTCGAACGGCTCCGGCGGAGCCTGCTGCTTTTGCTCCAGTTGCTCGTCGTCGTCGCGCTCGCCGTTGCACTCGCCGGTCCGTACGTCTCCGTCTCGGAGAGCCAGACCGTCGAGGAGACCGTCATCGTCCTCGACGGGAGCGCGAGCATGGGCGTCGAAACCGGTGACGGAACGCGCTTTTCGGCAGCCGTCGCCGCTGCCCGCGACGCGACCACGGGCACCAACGCCGTCGTCTTCGCCGGGAGCGAGAGTCGGATCGTCCTCCGGTCGGGCGGCAGCGACGAGGTGGACCGGACGCTCGACGACCTGTCCGTCGTCGACGCACCGGCCGACCTCGGCGCCGCCATCTCGCGGGCCGCCTCCGTCGCCGGCGAGAACGCCCGGATTGTCGTCCTCAGTGACTTCGCGGACGACGCCGGGTGGACCGACGCCGTCCGCTCCGCCCGTGCCCGGGAGCTGCAGGTCGACCTCCGGCAGTTCGACGGCGGCGGGGCGGCGAACGTCGGCATCGTCGACCGCGCCTTCTCCGGGGGCAACGTCACCCTCTCCGTGAAGAACTTCGGTGACTCGTCGGTCACACGCTCGGTGCGTCTCGGCGACCGAAGCCGGTCGCTCTCCCTCGGGCCCGGCGACCTCGAACGCGTAACTCTCCCCGTCCCGGCCGGCGGTGGCGAGGCCCGGCTGAGCCCGGGCGACGACTTCCCCACCGACGACACCGCGTACGTCGCCGCCCCGTCGGACCCGACCGTGGACGTCCTCCTCCTGACCAACGATCGGAACCGATATCTCGCGACCGCGCTCTCGGTGATCGACGAGGTGCGACTCACCGTCGACCAGCCGCCGACGACGGTCGAGGACGGCTACGACGTGATCCTCTACAGCAACCTCGACGCCGAGCGCCTCCTCCGGAGCAACGTCGACGCGGGCCGGGACGTCATCGAAGCCGGCGGTGGCGTCGGCGTCCTCGCCCAACAGTCGTCGCCGGAGCGCCTCGGTGACCTCCGCTTGCTCTCGCCGTCCGGCGTCGGCACCAACCCCTCGGTCGGACAGGTGACGACGACCGAACTCACCCGCGGCATCGACTTCCCGCCGCCCGAGCGCTACCTCCAGGGGTCGCTCGATGCCGGCACGCCGCTGGTGCAAACCCGCAACGGGACGCCGCTTGTCGCCACCCAACAGCGCGGCGCGGGGCGTGTCCTCTACTACGGCTACGTCGTGGACGACGACCCCTTCCGGTTCAACTACCAGTATCCGGTGTTCTGGAAGCGGGCGACGTTCTACCTCGCGGGTCGCGACCCGCTCCCGACGCTGAACCGCGGGACCGGCGGCACCCTCCAAGTCGCGAACGAGACCACCGTCCAGACGCCCGACGGTACCGTCTCGAACCGGATCGTCCGGCTCGATCGGGTTGGCTTTTACTCGACGGAAACCCGCCGGATCGGCGTCTCGCTCTACAGCGAGACCGAATCCGACGTGGCCGCCGAACCGCTCGACGAGCGCAGCGACGAGACGGGGGTCGCCAGCCGCGAGGAGGAACGACAGATACCCCGGCCGCTGACGCCCTTCGTCGCGCTCGCGGCGCTGCTGGTCACCGTGGGTGAAATCGCCTATCTCCGCCGGCGGGGTGATCTCTGATGGCCGTCCGCACGACGCTCGGTGACGGGGCCGTGGTCGGCCTCGACCGTCCGGAGTTCCTCGTGGCGTTGCCCGTCCTGATCGTCCTGTTCGCCCTGCTGATCCGCTATCGGACGAGCGGAACGGCCTCGAAACGGAGCCGCCGGCTCCTGCTCGCCTCGCGGGTCGTCGTCGCGACGCTCGTCGTCGTTGCGGCCGCCGGCCCCTTCACCGTCGTCACGATGGAGACACAGGGCGATCCCTCGGTGTCCCTGCTGGTCGACCGATCGGACAGCACGGCCGTCTCCCCCGACGTGGCCGAGGACTTGTCGACGGCCATCGAGGATCAGGGCGTCTCGGTTACCACCTCGACCATCGCTCAGGGCACGGACTCCCGGATCGGTGACGGCATCGCCGCCAACCTCCGGGAGAACGGTTCGGTCGTCGTCGTCTCGGACGGACAGGTGACGAACGGGCAGCGCCTGGTCGAGACGGCGGAGTTCGCCCGGTCGCTCAACGCCACGATTAGCACCGTCCAGACCGAACCGACCCGCACCGAGCGGTACGTCACCCTCGCCGGCCCGAGCAAGGCCAGCGTCGGCGTCGAGAACCGCTTTCTGGTGTCGGTCGACGGCGTCCAAGTCGACTCGCCGACCGAGGTGACGGTGTCGGTCGACGGCGAGACGGTCACGACCGAGCGAATCGACGAGGGTACCGGGAGCGTGCCCGTAACCCACACCTTCGAGGAGACGGGAAGCCACGAGGTCACGGCCGAAATCGACGGCAGCGACGCCTACCCGGTCAACGACCGGGTGCTGAAGACCGTCCGGGTGGTCGAACAGCCCCGCGTCCTCTACGTCTCGCGTGGCAACTACTCCCTGCAGTCCTACCTGGATCAGCTGTACGACGTGGAGACCGCCGAGTCCGTCCCCTCGGATCTCGAACCCTACTACGCGGTGGTCGTCCAGAACGTCGCCGCCGACGACCTCGGTGACGTCGACGAACTCCAGCGGTTCGTCATCGACGGCGGCGGACTCCTGACCGTCGGCGGTCCGAACAGCTTCGAGAACGGCGGCTACGCCAACTCGTCGATCGCTGCGGCGCTCCCGGTGACGTTCGGCGAGTCGACACCGGGGAGCGCCCGGATCGTCATGCTGATCGACGTCTCCGGGAGCGCCGGGGAAGGGATGGAGATCCAGAAGGCTATCGCGCTCGACGCCCTCTCACAGCTCGACGACGACAACACGGTCGGGGTCGTCGGCTTCAACTTCCAGGCCTACAGCGTCGTCCAGCCCGAGCCACTGAGCCGGAACCGCGGCACAGTCGAGGATCGAATCAGGCGGCTGCAGGCGGGCGGTGCCACCAACATCGCTAACGGCCTCCGGGGCGCCGAGGAGATGCTCGGCGGCCAGCGCGGGACGGTCATTCTCGTCAGCGACGGCGGGGACACCGGGAGTCGGTCGGCAGTGGTCGCCAACGCCCTGGGGCGACAGGGCATCCGCGTCGTCGCCGTCGGCGCCGGCCGAACCGTCAACGAAGGCGTCCTCCGACGGATCGCGGAGGAGTCTGGCGGCAACTACTTCCGCGCCGACGAAACCGACCGGCTCCGCCTGCTCTTTGGCGGCGGGAGCCGGCAGTTCGAGGGCGAGGGGCTGACGGTCGTCGACTCCGGGAACTTCATCACCAGCGGCGTGACGCTGGAGTCGAACCCGGGCCAGGTCAACGACGTGTCGATGCGCCCGGGCGCGAACTTCCTCGTCGCCGCTCCGGACGGGACGCCCGCCGTCGCCTCGTGGCGCTACGGCCTCGGCCGAGTCGCCACCATCACCGCCTACGGATCCGACGGTGGCCTCGACGGGTTGCTCCAGCAGCCCGACTCCCTGCTCGTCACGAAATCCGTCAACTACGCCATCGGCGACCCCGAGCGCAAGGCCTCGGGCGTGACCGACGTGGCCGACACCCGCGTCGGCGAGCCGACGACGGTCGTCTACCGCGGCGACAGCCCCCCGAACGACACCGACCTCGCCTTCACCGCCGTCGACGAGGGCGTCTACCGGGCACAGGCGACGCCGACAAGCACCGGCTTCAAGCGCGTCGCCGGGGCGACCTACGCGGCGAACTACCCCGCGGAGTACGCCGGCTTCGGCACCTCGTCGGCCCTGACCGACGCCGTTCGCTCGACCGGGGGACAACAGTTCGAGCGGGGTCAAGCTGCCGAAATCGCCGATTTCGCTCGCCAGCAGTCGACCCGCGTCCGCGACGTGCGGCGGACCTGGGACTGGGCGTTCCTGGCGGCCGGTCTCCTCCTCTTCGTGACGGAGATCATCGTCCGGCGGCTTCAAGTGTACAACGGACGTACGCGCAGCGAGAGTGGTCTCCCATGAGCCTCATCGGTCGATCGGTTAACCTCGCGCTGGCCCTCCTCGTCTGCGTGTCCGTCGCGGGCACCGCCGGAGCGACCCTGTTCTACCAGGAGTCGGTCGAGGAACTCGACGCCGAGAACAGCCAGCTCCGCCAGGAGAACGAACAGCTCCGCCAGGACCTCCAGCAAACCCGGACGGACCTCCAGGAGACAAGACAGCGCCTGCAGGACCTCAACGAGAGCCTGCAGACCACGCGAAGCGACGTGGGACAAGTGTCGGAGAACCTCGAAGAGACAGAGAAGCAACTGGACTCGACCGAGGAGGAGCTCACGTCGACCCGTCAGGATCTGCGGGACGCCCAGCAACGGGTCGAGAACCTGCAAGGCGAAGTGAACTCGCTCGAATCCCGAAACAGCGAGCTTCGCTCCGAAGTCAACAGTCTGGAGTCCACCAACCGTGACCTCCGCGAGGAGCGGGACGAACTCCAGGCGGACGTGGACGACCTGAACGACGAGGTGTCGCAGCTGGAAAGCGAGGTGAGCAGCCTCGAGAGCCAACTCGAACGGCGCGATGACCGAATCCAGGAGCTCCAGCGACAGCGTGACCAGGCGTGTGCCGCCATCATCAACGGCACGAAACCGACCTTCTGCCCGTGACCATGTCCGGGACAGCAAGCGCCGACGCCGACGCCGACGACACAACCGACCTCCCCGACGAGGAGCGAAAGATCCGCCGCGCGCTCACCCAGATCCGCCGCGAGGGCTGGAAGGTGGCCGCCATCTACGCCACCGTCGACGCGGCGCTGTTCGCACTCGTCGTGAACCTCGCCGCGACGGTCCTGGGCGGCGTCCCGCGGCTGCCCGACCGACTCCCGATCCCCTCGACGGTCGTCCGGACGCTCCGGGAGACGGCCGGCGTGACGCTCGCCGAGCCGACGGTGTCGAGCGCCGCGGTCGCCGGCGTCGCCGTCGGCCTCCTCGCGTTCGTCGTCGAGGTGGCGTGGCGGGTTCGACGGCCGCTCGTCGAGCAGTTCGAGGCGGCCAACCCCGCGCTCCGGGAGTCGCTCCGGACCGCGCGCGACGCCGTCCGCCGTGACCAGCACTCGCGGATGGCGCGCCGGCTCTATGAGAGCGTGCTCGATGACCTCCGCGAGGCGTCGAGTGTCGGCTTGCTCGACCTCCGTCGGATCGCGGTGACGGTCGTTCTGCTCTCCGCGGTGAGCGTGGCGACGATCCAGCTCGCCGTCGTCGACATCTCCCTTGCCGGCCTCGGCGACGATGCGGGCCCGGAGGCGCCCACCGGCGGCACGGAGTCGGACTACGCCGGCCTGCAGGACGGCTCGTCGATCCTCGGCGAACCGGAGGACGTCCCGGAGGGCTCCGAGAATCTCGACGCAAACATCGACACCAGCGGCTCGGGAGGCGGCGACGGCACCGACGCGGAGTCGGCAGCGTCCTACGAGGACAGCGGCTTCGAGGGTCCCGAGGGCGTCGAGAGCCAGCGCGCCGGCTTCACCGATCAGGAACAGCTCGAAGACGCGGAGCTGATCCGCGAGTACAACCTGCGGATTCGAGAGGAAGATAACGAATGAGTGATCCCACGACCGACGTCGACACGCTACAGCAACGCCTTACTGCCGTCCGCGAGGAGGTCGGCAAGCGCATCATCGGCCAGCGGGAGGTGCTCGAAGGGCTCCTCGTCTGCATTCTCGCGGACGGCAACGCCCTACTCGAGAGCAATCCCGGACTCGGGAAGACCACCATGGTCCGCACCGTCGCCGACGTGACCGACCTCGACTTCTCGCGGGTGCAGAACACCCCGGACCTGATGCCCTCCGATATCACCGGCACGGAGATCATCCGCGAGTCCGGCGGGGAACGCGAGTTCGTCTTCGAGCGGGGGCCGATCTTCGCGAACGTCGTCCTCGCCGACGAGATCAACCGCGCGACGCCGAAGACCCAGGCAGCCCTGCTCGAAGCCATGCAGGAAAAGCAGGTCACGGCGGCGGGGGAAACCTACGACCTCCCGCGCCCCTTTTTCGTCCTCGCGACGCAGAACCCCATCGACCAGGAGGGGACCTACCCGCTCCCCGAGGCCCAGACCGACCGCTTCCTCCTGAAGCTCGTCCTCGATTATCCGTCCTACGAGGAAGAACGCGACATCGTGAACCTCTACACCGGCGGCGGCTCGGGATCGAGTCCGGCCGTCGAGAAGGTACTCACGCGCGAGGAGATCAAGCGGATCCAGTCGCTGGTCCGCGAGGTACCCATCGCCGACGACGTACGTGACCGGGCGATCGAGTTGGTTCGGGCGACCCGCGAGGCCGAGACGGTCGACTTCGGCGCGAGCCCCCGCGCCAGCATGGGGCTGGTTCTCACCGCGAAAGCACGGGCGTTCCTGCAGGGTCGAACCCACGTCTCGTGGGAGGACGTGGAGGCGATGGCGACGCCGGTGCTCCGTCACCGCATCCTGCTCGACTTCCGGGCCGAACGACAGGGGCTGACGACCGACGACGTGATCGACGACCTCGTCGAGGACGTATGACGATCGATGCCGACTTCCTCGACGAACTCGACCGTTTCGAGGCGTCGCTCGATCAGCAGACGACCGCGATCAAGAAAGGCGAGCGGGAGTCGCCGAACGTCGGCGAAGGGCTGACCTTCAGCGACTACCGCCGGTACTCTCCCGGCGACGACACTCGGCTCATCGACTGGCGGCTCTACGCCCGCACCGAGGAGTTCTACATCAAGCAGTTCGAGGAGGAGCGCAACCTCACGGTCCACGTCTTGCTGGACGCCAGCGCGTCGATGGACTTCGACGAGGGGGACCGGCACAAGTTCGAGTTCGGCGCGAAACTGGGACTGGGCTACGCCTACCTCACCGCCGAGGAGCACGACGACTTCCGCTTTTCCCTGTTCCGGGAGCGGTCCGAACGCATCGACACCGGGAAGTCGACGCGCGGAGAGGTACTGGCGCTTGTCGACCGCCTCAACGAGACGACACCGGACGGCGAGGCGGACTTCGAGGCGGCGCTGTCGGCGTACGCGGCCGGCATCCGTTCGCGCTCGCTGGTCGTCGTCGTCACCGACTGTATCGGCGACCTCGACGGCCTCGAGACGGGGTTAGCGTCGCTTTCGCGCAACGAGGTGGTGCTCGTCCAGGTCCTCTCGCCGGACGAACTCGACCCCGGCGTCGGCGGCGACACCATCTTCGAGGACCTCGAATCCGACCTGACGCGGCGGACGTACTTCGGCGGGCGACTCGCCCAGGAGTACCGCACCCGCGTCGACGACTTCGTCGACGACGTGACCGACCGCGCACAGGATCTCCGGATCACGCACGAACTCGTCGCGACCGACGAGGAGTTCTTCGACGCCTTCTCGACGATCTGGATCGGCTAACGACAGGCGGCCAGCACTTTTCCATCCCCTCGCCCTACGCCGGAACGATGGCGGACCCTTACGACGAACTCGTCGGCCGACTCGCGGACGGCCTCGATCCGGTTCGGGTAGGCGCCTTCCCCGACGGGAGCGTCGACGACTACTACCGACTCGGCGACGGGGAGTCGACGGTCCCCTCGCGGGCGGCGTTCGCCGACGCCGTCGCCGCGGGTCACGACGCGTTCGCGCTCGAACACGTCCGGACCGACGCGGGCGGCCAGGCGGTGAACGCGGCACGACAGGCGGCGGCGCTCGGCGACGACGTGCTCCTCGCCGGCCACCTCGACCACCCCGTCTTCGGCTTCGATTCCGGCGTCGAGACGGTCTCGATGGGGGCGCCGGCCCGTGTTCAAGTCCTCCTGTTCGAGGCCGACGACGTGATGTTCGTCGAGGAGTCGGCCGACATCGCCCGGTGGCGTTTCGACGACCTGCGGGCCGCACTGGACGGTGACGTGGACGCCTTCCTCGAACGCGACGCGCTCTGTTGTACCAACTGGGGGTCCGTGCCCGGACTGGGGACGGCGCTCGGTGCCGTCGCGTCGCGCGACCCCGACGGCGGCGTCCTCTGTGTCGACCCCGGACCACTCTCGGCGGCGGCGGCCGACAACCTGCTCGACGCCCTCGCGCCGCTCGGGGACGCGTACGACGTGGTCGTGAGCGTCAACGAGGACGAGGCACGTCGCCTGGCGGTCGCCGCCGAGCGTCGCGGCGAGCCGACCGATCCCGACACCCTGGCCCGGGTTCGGACGGCCGCGAACGCGGTCGGCGTCGTCGTCCACGGGGTCACCGACGCCGTCGCTGCGACGCCGGCCGGGGACGTGTCGGTTCCCACCCTCGACGTTCGGCGAGGGCCGACCGAGACGGGGGCTGGCGACCGGTTCAGCGCCGGCCTCGCCCGCTCGCTGGCTGCTGGGTGGCCGTGGGACCTCGCCGTCGCGATGGGCAACGCCTGTGCCGCTCACTACGTCGCCGGCGCGGGGACCGGCGGCGTCGACGACCTGCGGACCCACGTCGACACGAACCGGTAATCGAAACCCTATACTGTCGGCCGGCCGGCGTTCTACCATGGGATATCTGCAGTGGTCGGTTCTCGCGCTTCTCGCGTACTCGGCGGTCGCACCGCTCGTGGGGTTCGCGACGACCGGTGATCCGAAGATTCCGAGTTTCGTCGCCGCGCTGGTCACCAACGGCATCCTGCTGGTCGCCACCGTCGCAGTCGTGCTCTTCGAGGGGCGGTCGCCCGCGACGTTCCTCGGCCACCCCAAGGCGCCGTATCTCTACCTCGCCGGACTCTTTCTCGCCGTTGGCATCCTCGCGTACTACCGTGCGCTCTCGCTCGGTCCCGTCAGCGCCGTCGTCCCCGTCTTCGGCACCTTCCTCGTGATCAGCTCCGTGGTCGGCATCCTCTTTCTGAACGAGTCGCTCACGCTTCGGAAGGTCGCGGGTATCGGCTGTGCGATGCTCGGGATCTATCTGGTGTCGGTGTAGCGGGCGTCGGGACGGCGGGTCGGAACGATCTGCTGTGTTCTTTCCGAGATTTTCGGGAATGTCCCGAACCGGTCCCCTCCCCGAGACGTGGCGGTACGCACTGCTCGGTGGCCTCGTCGCCGGCTACCTCTTCGGCGGCGAACGGGCGGTCCGGCGTGGTTCCGGATCGCCGCGGGCGGCATAGGCACCGCCGCGATGCTGGCGTTCACTCTGTTCGCTTTCGCGCTGGCCGCGGTGATGGGCACCGTCGGTGCGGCGGTCGGCCGACTGGCTGTCGCGAAAGACCGGCCGGCGCCGCGGATCGATTACGGACGGCCGAGTCGACCCGAGGTCACCGACGGGAGATTCTTTGTGATCGCCCCCCGTAGCACCCGTATGGCACTCCAGAAATCCGATTCCGAACTCGAAGACGGTGATTCCGCCCCCGACTTCGAACTGCCCGGCGTCGACGGCGAGACGTACACGCTCGACTCCTTCGACGCCGACGCCCTGCTGATCGTGTTCACCTGCAACCACTGTCCGTACGCGCAGGCGAAGTTCGACCTGCTGAACGACCTGGCGGCGGCGGCGGACGTGGCCGTCGTCGGCATCAACGCCAACGACGCCGAGGAGTATCCGGAGGACTCCATCGAGAAGATGCAGGAACTCGTCGAGGCGGGTCGGATCGACTACGACGCCTACCTCCGCGACGAGACGGCCGAGGTGGCCCGCGCCTACGGCGCCGTCTGCACGCCCGACCCCTTCCTCTTCCGGCGCGAGGACGGCGACTACCGACTGGCGTACCACGGCCGTCTCGACGACGCGCTCGGTCCGGACGAGGAGGCGACCGAGTTCTACATCCGGCAGGCCATCGACGCCGTCCGTGCCGGCGAGTCGGTCGACCTCGACCCCGGCCCGTCGCGTGGCTGTGGCATCAAGTGGCCGTAGCGACCGATTTGGGGGTCACGCGACCGACCATCGGCAGGTCGCCGGGGCGGCCCAGGTCCACCACGCGACCGTCCGTCTCATGTGCGTCGGGCGCGTGCGTGAGGTATGCAAGACGCCGCCACGCCGATGGGCGCCGAGACGGCCGCCGAACTCGACGCGCTGATCGCCGATCACGACCGACTCCTCGTCGAATTCGCAACCGAGGGCTGTGGCGCCTGCGCCGCGATGGAACCGGTTCTCGGCATCGTCGCGAAGGAAACTGACGTCCCCGTCGCGCTGGTGAACCCTCGCGACGACCCGACCCTGATCGAAACGTACGACATCCGGAGCGTCCCGACGCTCGTCCTGTTCGCGGACGGCACGGCAGTCGACCGACTGGCCGAAGGGTTCGTCGGAACGGAACGGGTCATCGAGTTTCTGACCTAACGGTCCGCGCGCGCTTCCAGCGCCTCGCGGGCGTTCTCCACCGCAGCCTCCCGTTTCGCGGGGTAGGCCTCGACTTTCGCGCGGAGGGTGATGCCGTTCCCCTGACGCGACTCGCCGCGGAACGCCGCCTGCTTGTCGAGGGTGAGATAGAGCGAACAGTCCTCGGCCACCCGCTCGTCGAGTTCGTCGAGGAACCGGTCGTAGTCGGGAAGTTCGACCAGTCGGTCGAGGACGTACCGCACGTCGTCCGCGTTCTCTAAGCGCGCCGAGAGGACGGCGATCCGGTCGCCGTGGTGCCCCGTCGTCACCTGCCGGTCGATGTCGCACTCCTCGGGGAGATAGGTGCGAAGCGCCGCTTCGACGCGCTTCTCGTCCTCGGTCGCGTAGCTGAATGCGCGGAGGTCGACGTAATGAAAGGGGACACTCGACATGCGGGGAGTCAGTGACGTTACTCGTCGCCGTCGGTGACTTCGAGGGCGTCCTCGGGCACGCCGGTTTCCTGGCCGTCCTCGAAGCTGACGGTGTAGGTGGCGTCGCCGAACATCGTCTCCATCACCTGTGTAATCGTCCCGGTTTCGCCGTCGTACTCGCTGTGTTTGTCGTGGAGGACGACGGAGTCGTCTTTCTCGAAGCTCATGTTCGGACCTTCCGCCGGCGCACATTTAAGACCGCTGATTCGGACGAACGCGTGACCACGAGTATAAGTTCGCCAGGGGCAAGATGGACGCATGGATCGAACACGGCGCGCGTATCTCGCCACGGCGATCGGAGGGGGCCTCGGTGCGACGGCCGGCTGTCTCGGCGGCAGCGGCGGTGCGAACGGCTGTACGATCGAGGACGAACCGACGGTGTCGTCGCTTCCGGCGCCGACGCTGGGGCCGGACGACGCCCCCGTTACCGTCGTCGCCTTCGAGGATTTCGCCTGTCCCCACTGTGCGACCTACAGCCTAGAGGAGTTCCCCGACCTGCGGTCGGAGTACGTCGACGCCGGCGTCGTTCGCTACGAGTTCCACGATTTCCCCATCCCGGTCGACGAGCGGTGGTCGTGGGAGGCCGCGAGCGCCGCCCGCGGCGTGCAAGACGAGGTCGACGACGGCACCTTCTTCGAGTACGCCGACGCGCTCTTCGAGAATCAGGGTGACTTCTCCGCAGGGCTGATCACGGAGCTCGCAGACGACGTCGGAGCGCCGGGCTGTGCGATTCAGGCCGACGCCGTCAATGAGAGTTACCGGCCGGTGATCGAGGCCGATCGCCAGCGTGCGATCGATCGTGGCGCCCAGGGGACGCCGGCCGTCTTCGTCGAGGGGCGGTCCGTCTCGCCCACCTACGACGCCATCGCGAACGCCGTCGAGGCCGAGCGGTAGGTCGGCTTCGACGCACACACCACGGCGCACTTGTCCGTCCGTCTCCAAGCGTGGTCCGATGAGCGACGATTCGGACGGTGGACGAGAACTCGGCCGTCGACACCTCCTCGCGGGAGCGGTCGGAGCGGGCCTCGTCGGCGTGGGCGTCGTCGGGAGCGGCGTGGTCGACGGTAGTGGCGTCGGCCTGGGGACCGACTCCGGCGGCGTCGACGGCGGCTCCGAGAGCGCCGGGACCGCCCTCCCCGTCGAGGTGTCGACGCTCGATGCCGTCGGCTCGACGGCCGGGACCACGCGGGTACCGGCGCCGGAAACGCCCACCGTGATCGACTGCTTCGCGACGTGGTGTGGCCCGTGCATCGAGCAGATGGACGCGCTCGGCACCATCCACGACCGCTACGACGACCGCGTGTCGTTCGTCTCCGTCACCAACGAGCGCTTCGGCGGCGGCCTCGACGCCGACGACCTGCGAGCCTGGTGGCGCGAACACGACGGTCGCTGGACGCTCGGCCACGACCCCGAGGGCGACCTGCTGGCAGCGCTCGGCGCGGACGGCCTCCCCTTCCTCGTCGTCACCGACGGCTCGGGAGCGGTCGTCTGGCGCCACGGCGGCGTCGCGTCCGCCGAGACGCTCGGTCGACGAGTCGAGTCGGCCCTCCGATGATCGAACCGGCCTTCGCCGGGACGGTTTCGTTCGCGGTGGGCGCCGGCCTCGCCACGTTCTTCGCGCCCTGTGCCTACCCGCTCCTTCCGGGGTACGTCGGCTACGTCCTCCAGGACGAGGGGACGGGAATCGGCGGGGCGACGGCCCGTGGCCTCGCCGCGTCCGCCGGGGCCGTCGTCGTCCTCGCCTGTCTCGGGGGGCTCCTCCTCGCCGTCGGCGGACGCCTCTCCCGTCACCTGCCGCTGCTCGAACCGCTGGTCGGCGCCGCGCTCGTCGGCCTCGGCGTCCTCGCCCTGACCGATCGGGCGCCGCGGCTCCACCTCCGATTGCCCGAACGCCGCGCGTCGGTGGCCGGCGCCGCCGTCTTCGGCGGGGGCTACGCCCTCGCCGCCGCGGGCTGTGTCGTCCCCGTGGTGCTCGGCGTCGTCACCCAGTCGCTGGCGCTCTCGCCGCCGCGGGCGGCCGTCGCGCTCGGGAGCTACGCCGCCGCGACGGCGCTCCCCCTGACTGGGGTGACGCTGCTCTCGGCTGTCGGGAGCGACGCCATCCGGACCTGGAGCGCCCACACGGGGACGATCACCCGACTCGCCGCCGTCGTCATGATTCTCGCCGGAGTAGCCCAGGTCGGCGCTTCGCTCCGGTATCTCGGCGTCGTCTGAGCGTCGCGTGACCGTCGTGGTTGAGGGGCTCTTCGACGACCGGACCAGACGCGCTTAGGGCGTCGAGCCCCTGTCGTCGGTATGGATCGACGGACGTATCTCGGGACGCTGAGTTCGACGGCACTCGGTACGGCGGCCGGCTGTCTCGGTAGCGGAGATCCGAACACGTCGCTCGACGAACCGGACCGACCGGAGGGGGTGGAAAGCGAGGCGTTGGCCTACCCGGCGTGGGGCGAACGCGTGCCGGACGTGACCCTTCCCGCACCGCTGACCGACGACCGGATCGATCTGCGCGGGGTGGACCGTCCGGTGCTCGTGAGCTTCTTTTACACCAACTGCATGAGCGTCTGTCCCCGCCTCGTCTCCGCGCTCCGGGAGGTACAGATCCACAGCGTCCAGAACGGCTACGCCGACGAGGTGGGTATCTACCCGATCACGTTCGATCCGGAGCGGGACACACCCGAGGGACTGCGCGAGTACGCGGAGCGAATGAACGTCGACCTGGATGCCGGCAACTGGCAGTTCCTCCGGCCGGAAAGCCGGGCGCGGGCGAAAGCCGTCGTCGAGGACGAGTTCGGCGTCGCCTTCCAACGGGACGACCCCGAGAACGGCGAGGGAAAGTACATGTTCACCCACATCGGCCTCGTCCTTCTGGTGAACGCCGACGGCTACGTCGAACGCGCCTACCGCGACCGGGAGGGAACGGAAGAACGGTACATCGAGGATCTGGAGACGGTTCGGACGGGCGGGGACGGACTGCTCTAGTCGTCGTGACCCCGCGCCGGCGTCTCCGGGGGTTCGTCCGACGCGAGGCGATGGCGCTCGGTGAACATCCGGGCTTGCAGCTCCCGGGACAGTGAGGCGTGGCGTGTCACCGTGTCGTGTGCCACGTTACGTTCCAACGTCGTCGTTCGGGGCGACGACGGGACCGCCCGCCGACCCCATCGTTTTGGTCACGGCGGCCCCAACGGCGGCCATGACGGTCTGGCTCCTCGGCGACCAGCTCCACCCCGACCACCACGTCCTCGACGGTGCGGACCGGATCCTGCTGGTGGAGGCCACGGCCTTCGCCGACCGGCGGCGTTACCACCCTCAGAAGCTCACGCTCGTCTTCGCCGCGATGCGTCACGCCCGGGACCGACTGCGCGAGGCGGGCTACGACGTCGAGTACCGGCAGGCGACGACGTTCGGCGCCGCCCTCGACGATCACTTCGACGCGCATCCGGACGACGACCTGCGGCTCATGCGGCCGCCGAGTCACGGCGCCGGCGAGCGGCTGAGCGAACTCGTCAACGCCCGCGACGGGTCGCTGACGCTCGTCGAGGACGACCGGTTCCTCTGTTCGCCCGCGGCCTTCGACGACTGGCACGGGGGTAGCGAGCGGCCGGCGACGACGCAGGCAGACGGCGCAGCCGACGACACCTTCCGCCACGAGGCGTTCTACCGCTGGCTGCGCCGTCGCGAGGGGATCCTGATGGACGGCGACGACCCCGTCGGCGGGAAGTGGAACTTCGACGAGGCGAACCGCGAGACACCCCCCGACAACTGGTCGCCGCCGCCGACGCCGCGGTTCGAGCCGGACGCCGTAACCCGCGAGACGCGAGACTGGGTGGTCGAACGGTTCGACACGTGGGGCGAGGTCGGGGGCTTTGCGTGGCCGGTCACTCGCGAGGACGCCCTCGCCGCACTCGATCACTTCGTCACCCACCGTCTTCCCCAGTTCGGCCCGTACCAGGACGCGATGGTCGGCGACGAATGGGCGCTCGCCCACTCGCTGCTGTCGTCGTCGCTGAACCTCGGGCTGTTGAAGCCGCGGGAGGTGATCGACGCCGCCGTCGACGCCTTCGACCGCGACGCCGCGCCCATCGAGAGCGTCGAGGGATTCGTGCGACAGGTGCTCGGCTGGCGGGAGTTCATGCGCCACGTCTACCGGCGGACGATGCCGGAACTGGCGACCGGCGACCTCCTGGATCGGTCGCGACCCCTCCCGTCGCTGTACTACGACGGCGAGACGCGGATGCAGTGTCTGTCCGAGGCCGTCCGGGGTGTCTACGAGCGCGGCTACGCACACCACATCGAGCGCCTGATGCTCCTGTCGAACTTCGCGACGCTGTACGGCGCCGACCCGGCCGAACTGAACGAGTGGTTTCACCTGGGCTTCGTCGACGCCTACCACTGGGTGACGACGCCGAACGTCCTCGGGATGGGAACGTTCGCCACCGACGCGTTCACCTCGAAGCCGTACGTCTCCTCGGGGAACTACGTCGACCGGATGAGCGACCACTGCGCGGCCTGTCCGTACGACGTCGACGCGACGACGGGCGCGGATGCCTGCCCGTTCAACGCGCTCTACTGGGCGTTCCTGAAAGAACACGAGGAGACGCTCCGCGGGACGGGACGAATGGGACTGATGTACAGCCACGTCGACCGGAAGGACGAAGCGGCGTGGGAGCGAATCGACGAGCGAGCGACGCGGTTACGCGAGCGGGCGGCCGAGGGGACGCTGTAGCTGGACGCGGTGAGAAATGTGAGACCTGCGTTTCGGCGGCGCTACCGAACGCCCGAGCCGAAGCTCGAGGGAATCTTACAGCCGTTCGAGGTTGGTCGCTCGCGGGCCCTTGTCAGCCTGCTCGATGTCGAACTCCACCTCCTGCCCCTCTTCGAGGTCCGGACCGCCGATGTCTTCCATGTGGAAGAAGACGTCTTCGTCCGAATCTTCAGTTTCGATGAACCCGTAGCCGCCAGTGTCGTTAAAGAACGCAACCGTACCAGTCGCCATTGCGTCCCACACGACGAAAAGCAGCGTCATAAGGTTTCCGGACGATTTTCGAAAGGTGTACTATCCACTATTTTTTGCGCCGAAATTGGACGTTTAGGTGTAGTTGCCGGGAGAAGCGGTCCTACTTCTCCCGGCCGAGCGTGTGAAACTCCTCGTTCGGGCGCATGTCCACGAAGCTCGCCAGTCGGTTGCTGAGGTTGAAGAAGGCCGTGATGGCACCGATATCCCATATTTCGCGCTCGGAGTAGCCGGCCTCGGCCAGCGCATCGAGGTCCGCCTCGGTCACGTCCCACGGCCGTTCGGTGAGCGTCACCGCCACGTCGAGCATGAGCAGTCGCTCGTCGCTCACGTCGGCGGTGCGGTAGTTGGCGACGAGCTGGTCGGCGAGCAGGGGATCGTCGGCGTAGATGCGCACCAGCGCGCCGTGGGCGACGTTGCAGTAGTAGCAGTGGTTGACCCCCGAGACGGCGACAACGATCATCTCGACCTCCTCGCGGTCGAGGGCCGTCCCCTCGACGAGGGCGTCGTGGTAGTCGACGAAGGCGCGGAACTGCTCGGGGGCGTACGCGAGCGCCGCGAAGACGTTCGGCGTGAAGCCGGCGCGTTCGGTCTCCGCGTCGATCCGCTCGCGCAGGTCGTCGGGCAGGTCCTCGTAGTCGGGAACCGGGAACCGGGCCATCGCGTCGTCGTCCATACGCCGGCCACGGAGCGAGGGGTCAAAAGGTCACGCCACCCGCAGGGCGACGACCCCCGCAACCGCCGTCACACAGACCCCGACCGCGAGGAGGACGTAGTTGGCGAGGGTGTTGTCGGCGCGGGTGAGAGAGACCGAGACGTCACGCCCCGACAGCGGCCAGAGGAGCGGCACCCCCGCGGGCGTCAGCGCGTCGGCGAGGAGGTGGGCGAGGATCCCGAGAGTGCCGATGCCGAAGCCGAAGGCGGCGAGCGTCGCCCGGTCGGCGTCGAGAACCGACGAGAGACCGACGCCCGCACCGGCGCCGACGGCGCCGACCACGAGGGCGAAAGCGAGCGTGTGCGTGGGCCCACGATGCGAGACGACGGGCAGACGATGATCCACGTCCGGGAGCGTCGACAGCCAGAGCATGGCCGCGCCGCCGACGAAGGCGAGGTCGGGCCGGCCGCCGAGGACGAACGCGAGGCCGACCGGCGCGAACACGAGCAGTGAGACGCCCCAGTGGCCCCGTCGGTACATGAGTGGTGGTGAGTCGTGAACCGACCAGAACCTTTCGGCCGGGGGAGACGGCAATCGCCCCTGGCACGGTCGGCGAGCGGCGCTGGCGTGACGTCGAGGCCGCGCTACCGGGCGGTGAGCGCGGCGGCTGGAAGGGCGTAGCAGGTACCGTGCCCACGGTGCGGGGACCACGTCACGGAGCGGTCAGGGCGAGCCGCGTCCGATCACTCCTCGACGACGACGGTCCCCTCCATCCCCGCTGCCTCGTGCGGGATACAGAAGTAGGCGTGTTCGCCCGCCGTTTCGAACGTACGGACGTAAGACTGGCCGGACTGAACGGCGCCCTCGCCGTTCTCCCAGCCGGTCCGGGCGGCCGCCTCGGACTCGAACCCGCCGGAGGCCCAGTAGGTCGCGCCGTCGGGGATGCCGTCGCCGTAGGCGCTGACGCTGTGGGGTTCGCCTTCGGCGTACCGCCAAGCGACCGTATCGCCGACGGAGACGGCGAGTTCGGCCGGCTCGAACGCGACGGCCGTCATGTCCACGACGTGGTCTGCGTCGTCGGGGACGCCCTCGACGACGCTGGGGCCGCCCTGGAGGTCGGACGAGCGGCCGCCGCCCTCGCCACCACCGTCGGCAGACATCTCGGGGGCCTCGTCCACGGCGCCCGCGACGGCGAAAAACGCCGTCCGGGTGGCTTGCGCGAATCGCTCGGCTGCGGCGTCGGCGTCGCCCCCGTCGAGCGCGCTGACGTAGTCCGAGAGCGCCGTCTCGAACGCCTCGTAGGTCGCTTCGTCGCCCTCCTCCAGTGCCTCGTGGACCCGCGCGTTCTCGAAGGCCGCGAACACGTCACCCATCAGAGGTGCGGCGTTCACGTCGCCGCCCGCGCCGCCGTTCTCGACGACCGCGTAGACGGCCGCGGTCGCCTCGTCGGCGAACCCGGTCGCGGCGTCGGCGGCGTCGGCGTCGCCGGTCGTCGCCGAACGGAGGGAGCCGAGTGCCTCTTCGAAGGATTCGTAGCGCTCCTCGCTGGCCTCCTCGACGGCCTCGTGGAAGCCGTTGGCGCCGCCCTCGAAGTAGGCGAAGGCGTCGCTCGCGACCGTCTCGGCGCGATCGGTTGCGCCGACCGTCGCGAGGACGCCCGCATCGCCCGCGCGCCCGATCATGTACGTCGCGGCGGCGGCGCTCGCGACGGGCGTGTTGGCCGACGCCTCGTACTGGATTAACGCGTCCATCGCGCCGGTGACGTGTGTCTCGACCGCCTCGTCCTCGCCCGCACGGAAGGCGTCGGGCAGGGCCGCCAGATGATCCTCTTCGAACGTATGATAGAGATCCTCGCTCGTCTCCTCCAATCGCTCGTGGAAGTCGGCTTCGTTCTCCTCGAAGCGGGCGAAGAGGTCCTCCGCGATGGCCGCCGCGACGGCCCCCTCACCCTGCAGGTAGCGCTCACGGGCGTCCCCGAGTCGGGCGCGGAAGAAGCCGGATTCGAGGATCGGCGCCGCGTCGCCGGCGAGCGCCTCGATACCCGCCGTGAGGCCGTCGTGGGTCGTCGACACGGCGTCGTCGACGGCCGCGTCGTCGCCGTCCTCGATGGCCGTGATGAGCGCCTCTAGCCCCTCGTGTTCGAACTGCGCGTACGCCGACTCGCTGGCCTCTTCCAGCGCCTCGTGGGCGCGGGCGCCCTCGAAATGCTGGAGGATCGACTGCGCGGCGGCCGTCGCGGCCTCTTGCTGGCCGGCCTCGTAGAGCCACGCGGCGTCGCGGACGCGGGCACGGTAGCCGTTCAGCCCGGCGGCGTGGGCGACGCCGACCCCCGGGCCGCCCAGTCCGGCGGCCGTCTCGGCGTCGAAGCCGACGGCACCCATCAGGGAGAGATGTCCGATCCCCGCGACCGGTTCGGAGACGAGTTCGTAGGCGGCGTCGACGGCACCCTGCGACGAGGAGCGGGCGGCCTCGTGGACCGCCTCGACGTCGCCTGCCTCCGCGGCAGCGACGGCTTCCTCCATGCCGCCTTCGAAGGCCTCGTAGTACTCTTCGCCCGCCGATTCGACGACGTCGTGGACCGCGGCCCCCTCGAAGTCGGCGAAGGCCGCCTGTCCGATCGTCGCCGCCGCGTCGGTCATGCCAGCCGTCGCGAGGGCGTCCACGTCGCGAACGCGGGCGGCGTAGACGAAGACGGTGAACGCGTCGGCTATCTCGCCGGTGGTTCGCCCCCGCTGGGCCGCGAGCAGGTTCGTCTCCGCCTCGGTCAACGCCGCCATCGCATCCTCGGTCGCTCCCTCCTCGAGTCCGGCACGGGCCGAGCCGAGCGCATCCTCGAAGGACTCGTAGGTCGACTCGCTGGTTGATTCTAATCCCTCGTGGGCACCCCACTCGCCGCCGGCGTTCTCGAACCGGGCGAAGACGTCGCCGACGAGTCGCGCCGCCGCCGCGTCGTGGCCGGTGCGGCCGAGCGCCATCGCGTCGTGGAGACGAGCGCGCATCACGTTCCACTCGGCGGCCAGCGCCGTCGCCGCGGACGCCCCGACGTCGGGGGCAACCTCGGTGGGTTCGGGCGTGTCGGTCGCCGTCGCCGTCGCCGTGTCGGTTGCAGTGGCCGTCTCGTCGTCCGCTTCGGTGCCACTCCGGCCCCCACAGCCGGCCAGTCCGGCGCTTCCGAGGGTGACGGCAGTCGTTTCGAGCAGTCGTCGTCTGGTCTGCTGCATATATTTTTAGGCTTGCCTAAAACACAAAAGTGCGTCGATTTTTAGGTCGGCCAAAAAATCTGCGGCGCGGATGAACCGCGAAACGGCGGAAGGGATGTAGCCCACGGTAGGGAACCGCCAGTAGGGAAACTCTCCCCGTATTACGCCGACCCGATTCGGCCCTCCCGCCCCGTGGTGTCGCGGGCGCGCCCGCCGCTCCGGGGCGATTTGTCGGTCGGTTCGAGCGTGGATCGGTCGAGTCGCTGCACGGTTTTAGGCTAGCCTAAAGAAACAAAAAGCCACCGATTTTTAGGTTGGCCAAAATCAGTCGCGGAGGAACCGATCGAATGCCGACGCGAAGGCGGTGTCGTCCTCGGTGGCCTGCTCCCACTCGACGAGTCCGCGCTCCTCGCGTGTCCCCTCGATGGTGTTGTCGAGGACGAACGCGACCAGGCCGCCGACAGCCATGCCCGTCGAGCCGATGACGTAGATGGTGTCGGCGACGGCGCGGGCGCCCAAGACGGGGCCGAGGACCGTGACGCCGGCCATCCCCTGGCGGAACGCCTCCGCGCTCCCGACGTTGCCCATGTACGCGGGAATCGCGAGGCCGGTAAAGAGGGCGATGCCGACGACGAAGACGTTGCGCGAGGAGTTCAGATCGACGTACTCCAGGTTCGAGAGGCCGACGGCGACGATTTGGCCGAACATGGCGACGTAGAGGCCGCCGACGATGGGATCGGGGATGGTCGCGATCAGTTGGCCGAAGTAGCCGACGAAGCCGACCAAAAGCATCACGACGGCACCGATCTGGACGACGTAGCGGGATGCGACGCCGGTGAGGCCGATGGCGCCGATGTTCTCGGAGTAGGAGGTGGAGCCGCCGGTGCCCATCAGGCCGGCGAAGACGTTCATCAGTCCCTCCATCCCGATGCCGTGGTTGATGCGGCCCTCGCTCGGGGCGCCCATCCCCGAGAGACGGGCGACGGCGTGGTAGTCGCCGAACGACTCCAGCATCGACGCCGCGACGCCCGCGAGCATCCCGATGACGTACGCCGTCTCGATGCGGGGGGTTCCCCACTGGAGGGGATGGATGGGCATGATCGCCGGAGCCGCGGCCACCGACGCCAGATCGACGTAGCCGGAGGTTCCCGGCGCCAAGACGCCGGCGACCGAGAGGACGGCGGCGAGGAGCCACGCCACGACGACGCCGAGCAGGACCGGGAACAGCTGGAAGGCCCGGGACGCGTCGCCGAGATACTGCGAGAACAGGACGATCAGGACGAGCGTCAGGCCGAGCAGCCACCAGTTGCCGGTCGCGGCCGTCACCTGCGGCGCGTTGAACAGCGCCAGCCCGATGAGCGCGATTGTCGGCGCGATGATGACCGGCGAGAGATACGCCCGGAGCCGACCGAGCAGACCGAAGTAACCGATCGCCACCTCCACGACCGCGGCGACGACGATGGCACCCTGTAGCTGGAGGAGCGCCGCCTCCCACGCCGGCCCCGTGGGGTTGCTCGCCTGGACCACACCGATGACCGCGAGCGCCGGCGCCAGCATCGAGAACGGGGCCCCCTGAACGATGGGGTAGCGGTTGCCGAACGTCGTCTGTGCGAGCGTCGCAATCCCCGAGACAACGAAGAAGGTCCCGACGAAGCGCGGAATCACCGACTCCGGCATCCCGAGCGCGCCGGCGAGGATCAGCGGCACGGCGACGTTGGCGCCGACCATCGTCAGGTAATGCTGGATGCCGAGCAGCACCGACGTGCCGAGCGGTGGTTTGTCGTCGATACCGTACGAGACGAACCCCGCACGATCCTCCCGATCGCTCATCGCTCCGTCTCACCCGAGTACATACGGCACGCCTCACCGGGCAGGCATGTAAAATCGATCGGAACGGAACGGCGCGACGCCGGCCGAAAACATCAGGGCAGCGGCGGCCGTCGGTCCGTTCGATGCGGGACCCGAACAGGGATTCCGACGCCGACGCCGACGCCGGTTGGGAGCCCTCGGGACCACACGACACGGCCTCGGAATACGACCCCGCGGCCCTCTGTTACGACGGTGAACGGGTCGTCGAGCGAGCGCCCCTCGGTGCCGGCTGGGCGGCGGTCACGACACATCGCGTCCTGGCGTACAACCCGGACGCCGACGGCCGCCGATTCGAGGCGATCGATCGACCGAACGTCAGCGACGTCACCGTCGACGCGGCGGGCGACCGGCGCCTCCTCGGGTGGGGGCTTCGGGCCGGCGTGTACGGGCTGGCGGGCGTCGGCGGCGGCGCCGCGCTCCGAGCGATGGATCTCGGCGAGACGCTGTCGGTGAACGCGAACACGGGCGCCGCACCGATCGGGAGTGTCCTCGCGGTGACCGACGCCCTCGCCGGCGCGCTGGCCCTCCTCACGACCCTCCTCCTTGTCGGTGGCATCGGCCTCGTCGGCGGCTCGCTGGCGCTTCTGGCCCGGTACGTCCGGACGCGCCGGCCGGCGCTCGTCGTCGATCGCTTCGGCGCCGAGCCGATCCGGCTGGTCGCACCGCGATCCGACGGGGAGCGGGCGGCGACGGCGCTGTCGGCCGCGCTGGAGCGCTGACGGGGTCGTCGACGCCACCCGTCCGCCAATCCGATCCGACGGCGTCGTTCGAACGGCCGACGCCGGCGCCGGACCGGCCCGCGACGCGGCGTCGCTCCGTACCTTGAAATCTTTATACGTTGTGACCGTTTACTGCCGGTAATGACGGTCGAAGCGACCAGTGCTGGAGCCATCCTCTTCCGCGACACCCGCGGCCATCGGGAGTATCTCCTCCTGAAGAGCCGTCCGGGGGACTGGGAGTTCCCCAAAGGCGGGGTCGAAGGCGACGAGGAACTTCAGCAGACTGCGATCAGGGAAGTGAGCGAGGAAGCCGGCATCGAGGATTTCCGACTCATCGACGGCTTCCGCGAGGAGTACGACTACGTCTTCGAGGCCGGCGGCAACACCATCCACAAGACGGTCCATCTGTTCATCGCCCGGTCGTTCGAGGCCAGCGCCGAACTCTCGAACGAACATCGCGACCTCCAGTGGCGCGATTACGAGCAGGCGATCAACACCATCACGCAGGACGGCCCCCGAGAGATACTCGAACAGGCCCACGGATATCTCGACGAACTCGTCGACGAGGCGGACGCCGGCGACGGCAGCCGAACGTACATCGGCTAGTGACCTACCCCGGTGACGCCGAGTTCGGCTTCGAGCTCGTCACCTGCCGGTGGGCCGAGCGCGCGTGGCCACCCGACCGCGACACCGACACCGTCCCCGTCGTCGCTCGGCAACTCGGCACGCAGCGGCGCCGCTGGGACACCGTCGTCGTCGAGGCCGATCCGGACGGCCTCGACGCCCGCGCCGCCTTCGGCGAAGGGACGCTCGATTCTGACCTCCTGCACGTCGTCCGCCACGCGCCCACCGAGTGGGCGTGGTATCGCGACGCCCTCCCCGACCCCGGCTACCCCTGGCGGTACGTCCGCGCGGCCGTCCACCGGGCCGACGCTCGGGGCGTCGTCGAGACGCGCCGGCGAGGGAACCGAATCGAGATCCGGCGGGTCGCGCCGTATCCGGACTGGGTGCGTCGAATCGTCGCGGTCGAGAACAAGCCGGACCTAGACGCGAGCGCGGCGCGGGCGCTCGCCGACCAGCTAACCCACGACGTCGAGACGGCACTTGCCGACGAGGTGTGGGTCGCCACCGCGGCCACCGACGAGACGGTCGAACCCGCGCTGCTCGAGGATCTGCCGGTCGAAGCGGGCGTGCTCGCGCTCGATTTCGACGACGTCTCCGGTCCCGACGCCACCGTGGCCTGGCACCCCGCGACACTCGACCCGACGGGCGGCGAATCCACGTCCGTCGCGGAGAAGGCGGACAAGCGCCTCGAAATCGCCGAGCGGGCGTACGGTTCGGGCTGGCGATCCTACGTCGAGACGATGCGACCCGACTGCCGGTGGTTCGAACTCCGCGACCGCGCGGGCGCGTTCGTTCCGTGGTGTGCGGCGAAGTCGTGTCACCAGACAGCGGCGGCGTGTTCCGGTGACTGCCCCGACTTCCAGCCCGAACCGCCGGCCTGGCGCACCCGCGGGTGGCCGATCGAGGGGGGGCCGGGGAAGGGGATCCAGCGGTTGCTGGCGGCGCGGCGCCGCCGGCGTCGCCATCCCTAGACGACTTCGACGTCGACCCCGTCGCGCTCGACGGCGAGTTTGAACGTCGGGACGGTCCGGTAGACGACTTCGACGACCCCCTTGCGACGGAGGCTCTGGAGGGCCTCCCGAACCGCGTCGACCTCGGGGTCGGCGTCGAACGCCTCCCGGATCTTCTGGAGGACGCTCACGACGCTCTCGGAGCGTTCGTCCGGGCCGGCGACCACCTCGAACACCTGCGCCTCGAGTTCGGGGACGCGGATGACGTCGACGCCGTCCTCGTCGCCCTCGACGCCGGGTTCGACGCCGGTCAGTTCGGCGGCCTCCGGCGTCGCACAGATGTAGCTGTCCTCGTTGCGGTAGTAGTAGTCGCTCAGGTGCTCCTCCAGATAGCCGTGCACCTCGCTGCCGCTCTCCATCTCCCAGCACTCCTGCAATTCCTTGTTTTTCGTCGGCTGGAGGCGGACCACGTCCGCCAGCCGCTCGCGTTCCGCTGCCGACAGTGTCATCGCCCGCCGGTTCGGGCGTCGCCCATATCCGTGTTCCGCTCCGGATCCGACTCCAGACCCGGGCGGGCGACGAACCGCGCCCAGAGCACGAGCACCGAGGGGAGCACGACGACGGAGGTGAGGTACGCGTACAGAACGCTAAGCGCGATCAACACCCCGAATACGCCGATGGCGGGGTTGAGCGCGAGCGCGAGCACGCCGACGCCGAACACCGTCGTCAGCATGCTCCCGGTCAGCGCCCCGCCGGTCCCCACGACGGTCCGTCGCAACGCCGGATAGAGGTCACGCTCGGCGTACTCGTCGGCGAATCGGTGGACGATGTGGACGGAGTAGTCGATGCCGAGGCCGACGGCGATGGCGAGGATGGTCCCGTTGATCGCGTTGAATCGGATCCCGAACAGCCGCATCGACGCGACGAGCGCGACTACGGTGACGAGAATCGGAACGACGTTGGCCACCCCGAGCGACGGCCGACCCTCGACGATCCAGTAGACGAGAAGCAGGAACGACGCCGCTCCGAGGAGCGTCAGGACGAGACTCTGGATCACGGTTTCGAGGACGAGCGCGAGTGCCTCGTCGAAGATGACTGCGTTGCCCGTCGGCTGAGCGTGATACCGCATCCCGTCGGCCACGCGGTACGCGTCGTCGGTGATGGCGTCGTTCGGTTCGTCGCCGTCGACGGTGTAGACGACGAGTGCGCTCCGCCGGTCGGCGCTCAGAAATTCCGACAGGTCGTCCTCGCCGGTCGACGCCGCCATCGCCGCGTACACCTGTGACAGGTCGTCGTCGGGGACACCGTCGGCGTCGCGGTCGTTGCGCTCAACGACCCGCCGAACGTCGGGGTCGGTTTCGGACCGGGCCCGGATCAGCGTCACGACGCTCCGGGAGTCGGCGTGTTGCCCCTCGCGCTCGAACGTCGGGGGCGGATCGCGTCCGGCCCGGTGGAGGCGTTCGAGCGCCGTGTCCTCCCGCATCGGCCCCTCGACGTACAGCAGGACCCGATCCTCCTGCTCGAAGTTGGCCTCCCGGAAGTCGTCGAGTTTCACGTATTCGAACTCCGCAGGCGGTCGGATCGGCTCCGGGAGCTGCTGGAGGTAGGCCGGCGTCTCCGCGGCCGGCTGGAAGTCGTCCGGGCTGAACCCCGTCTCGACGCCGGTCGCGTAGACACCGCCGCCGGCCGTCGCGAGGACGACGAGGAGCACGAACAGCACCGGCGCGCGCTCCGCGATGGCGACGCCCCCGCCGAGGAGTCGCCCCAGCGGCGACGACTCGGATCCGAACGGTGTCTGGGAGACTGTCGGAATCGGGTACCGTTCGCGGAGGCGGTCCACCGACACCTTCGTCGCGGGGACGAACACCCCGAAGATGAGGAAGGTGAAGACGATGCCGGCAGCTGCAGTGATACCGAAATCGCGCGTCGGCGGAAAGGCGCTCACGACGTTCGAGAGGAAGCCGATGGCGGAGGTGCCCATCACGATGAAGAAAGCGACACCCACCTGATCGGTCGTCAGGCGCATCGACTCCTCGACGCCCCGTCCGGCGACGCGCTCCTCACGGTAGCGGTTGATCGCGTGGATACCGAAGTCGATTCCCACCGCGATCAGGATGGGTGGCACCGCGATCAACAGCACGGCAAAGGGGATGCCGACCAGGCCGACGAACCCGAACGTCCAGATCAGGGTCATGACGATACCGGCGAGGCCGATCAGGAGGTCGACCGGATCGCGGTAGGCCACGGCCAGCATGAGCACGATGAGAGCGAGTGCGACGGGCAACACCACCGTCAGCGTCGTGGTCGTCGTATCCGGTGGCGTTCCGAGGACGTCGAGGGTCGTGGCGCTCGCCTCGGTCGCGACGATCCGTTCGATGCGCTCCTCGCCGTTGGGCGGGAACTCCGACGCCCCGCCGGGGCCGCCATCGCTCCCGGCACCCGGTCCGGCCCGGTGGGTGATCGTCGCCTCCATCGCGGCGGCCGACGCCGACCGCCGGTTGAAGTCCGTGCTCAGTCGGGAGCGGAACTCCGGATCGTCGGCCGCCCGTCGAACGGCCGCGTCGATCTCGCCGGGCGTCGCCCGCTCGACCGCCCGGATCTGGTCGCCGAGGGAGTCGGCGGAGGGGTCGAGGGCTCGCGCGACCCGCCGGGCCGGACTCGACGTCTCCGCCACCCGAAGGGGGTCGCTTTCGGTGACCCGCTCTTGCGTGCGGAGCATGTCGAGTAGTGCGGGTTTCGAGAGGACGTTCTGGTCGCGCTGGATCAGCGTCGTCGTCGTGTTGACCTGTGAGAAACTCGCGTCGAAATCCTCCTGGACCTGCTCCAGGGCCCGGTACGACGGGAGTTCCTCGACGAACTGCTGCTGGCCGCTCTCGGTCTGGATACCCCCAAGTCCGCCGGCGAACACCGCCGTCGCTACCAGAAAGCAGAGGACGACCGTTCGCGAGTGTCCGACGATGCAGGCGTCGACGTGGTCAAGCAGCCACTGGTAGTTCATGGGTCGGGGGCATCGATGCCGCGCGGTCGGGTCCGCTACCGGCAACTCCGGTCCGACGCGTAAAGTTTCGACGGCAATCGATCCGGGAACGGAGCCCGGAACCGAGAACCGACAGGCTCCGGCGGATCACCGGACTGCCGCCGACGTGGCGAGCCCCCCCAGTACGGCGACCGTCGACGGTATCGCGTTCACGTGGCCGACGTCCTCGTCGACTCCGGTACCAGCCACCGATCGGCAGCCGGAGCCGTGTCGCGCCCGACGTACAGCAACGCCGAGTAGGGCGTCTCATTGATCGGCCATCACCTGCTCGACTTTCGGTGCGGGTAGATTCCGCCCGGTGACGGGAATCGCGACCGTCGTGCCCGCAATCTCGTCACGAATCTCGTCCAGAACGGCGAACGGCGGCGCACAGGCACCTTCCATCAGAATGCGCTCCTCTCGGAACATCGCGGCGACCGTCTCGACGATCGCCTCCTCACTGACTGTGTACATCCCGTCTAAGTGTTCGCGCATCACCCTCACCGGGAGGACGTACGGGACGCGAGCCGCGATGCCATCGGCGAAGGTGTTGGCCTCGTCCTGTGGAGTCAGATCGCCGGTCTGCCAGGCCCGGTACGCCGCGTCCACGCTGGCGGCCTGGACGCCGATCACGTCGGCATCGGTGACCATGCCGACCGACAGGCTGTAGCCGGCACCGATGCTGCCGGCACCGATCGGCCCGACGACGATATCGACGTCGGGGAGCGCTTCGGCAATCTCCAGGCCGGCGGTGCCGGTGCCGGCGATCACCAGCCGCTCGTTTCCCGGGTGGACGTAGCGGTACCCCTCCTCGGCGGCCAGATCGGCAGCCCATTCGGCCGAGTCATCGTAGTCGGCTCCGACGACTTCGACACGGCCCCCGAGTCGCTCGATCCCGTCGATCCGGTTTTGCCCTGTCTCCTCGGGAACGGCGACGACTGCTTCGGTGTCGAACCAGCGGGCGGCCTGCGCAAGTGCCCGCCCGTAGTTGCCGGTACTCGCCGTCACCACTCCGCGGTCACGGAACGCGGCGTCCAGATCGGCGAGGAGTGTCGTCACGCCACGAATCTTGAACGATCCCGTCGGGAGGGTATCCTCACGTTTCAGGTAGACGTCGGCGTCGTACTCCTTCGATAGCCACTCGCTTTTGACCAGCGGCGTCCGAGGGAGACGGTCGCGGAGCGTCCGCCGGGCGCGGTATACACTGGCTGTCGTCGGCGGAGTGAGGTCGTGGTACTCGAAGACGGTCGAGGCGTCCGGGGAGTCGACGCGTCGGTGGCCGGGACGTGCCATACCCGGACGTTGTACTCGGGGGGCCTGAAGCTACCCCTCACGTCGTCGGCAGCCAACGGCACCGACTCCGCCCGCCACCCCGAACGTTTAGGCTCCTGGCAGTCGTCGGGACTGGCGTGTCCTGGAACACCGTCACGCTCGACGTCGCCGACGGCGTCGCTCGACTCACGGTCGACCGTCCCGACGCCCTGAACGCCATGAACAGCGAGACACTCGACGAACTCGGCGACGCCATCGCCGAGGCCGAGGCGGCGGACGCGCGCGTACTCGTCCTCACCGGGGCCGGCGACGACGCCTTCATCGCCGGCGCCGACATCGACTACATGCGGGAGTTCTCGACGCCGGAGGCGCTCGCCTACGCCGAACGCGGGCAGGCGGTCGTCCGCGACCTGCTCTCCTATCCCGGCGTGACCATCGCCGCCATCAACGGCTACGCCTTCGGCGGCGGCTGCGAGTTCGCGTTGGCCTGTGACCTCCGGGTGGCGAGCGAGCGCGCCGCCATCGGCCAGACCGAGATCGATCTCGGCATCATCCCCGGCTGGGGTGGCACGCAACTCCTCCAGCGGCTCGTCCCCGACGAGACGGCGCGTCGGCTGATCCTCTTCGGCGAGCGCCTCGACGCGAGCGACGCCCACGAGCGTGGACTGATCGGCGAAGTCGTCGCCCACGACGAACTCTACGACCACGTCGACGAACTCGCGGTCGAGCTGGCAGCGAAGCCCCGTCACGCCCTCTACGCCGCCAAGGAGGCACTCAACGCCTTCCACGAGGGTGGCCTCGAATCCGGGCTGAACGTCGAGCGTCGGGCTTGGAGCGGCCTGTTCGGAACCCACGACCAGCGCGAGGGGATGGCGGCGTTCGTCGACAAGCGGGAGCCGGAGTTCGAGTAACCGGCCGCGGATCGTAGCCGTCCGTCGCACCGGTCGGGCTCGTATCGGGCACCTCGTGTCGGTTCCGACCACGGCTACGCCACTGCCGTCCCGGCGGGGTCGCTCGTCTCCGTCACTCGCGCCCACACCGCATTGCCGCTGGCCGCGAGCGCTGCCAGCGCACCGGCGGCGCCGAGGGGGCCACGGTTGTGGGTTCGCGGCCGCCGACGCGGGCCCACCTCTAAGTATGGAGGGGTCGTACGGCGTGACATGAGCGAGCGCGTGAAACTGAGCCGGGTCGAATCCGCCTTCGAGCGTCTCGACTACCCCGTCACCCGCGACGATGCGGCCGCCGAATTCGCCGACGTCACCGTTACGTTCGCCGACGGCGAGGCAAACCTCGGCGAACTCGTCTCGGAGGTGGGAAGCGACGCCTTCCACGGCACGGACGAACTGTTCGCCGAAATCCAGAACGTCCTCCCGGTCGAGGCCGTGGGCGAACCCGGGCAGTCGGACGGCGACGCGTAACCGACGTATCCGTGGGTTAAAGACCGTCGAGAGTCAGGATCCGAGTCACCATGGAGTTCTGCGACGAATGTGGATCGATGATGCAGACGGAGGACGGGCTGTGGATCTGTACGCAGTGTGGTCACGAGGCGCCGCGTGACGCGGCGGCCGAATCCGAGATGGTCACCACACAGGCACAGGAGGAGTCGGAGATCATCGAGTCCGGCGGCGGCTCCAGCGGCCTGCCGACGACGAGTGCCGACTGTCCCGACTGTGACAACGACGAGGCCTACTGGTACATGCAACAGATCCGCGCGGCCGACGAGTCGGAGACGCGCTTTTTCGTCTGCACCGAGTGCGAGCACAAGTGGCGCGAGGACGATCACTGATACGGCCGGGTTTCCGGCCGTCGTCGATGGGCGCTCGCTCACGGTAGTCCGTCCCGACCGCCGTGTCGCCGCGGCGGTGAAGATTTATATCGACGACGCTCCCCTGGCCTAGGCGCGATGGTCGACCCGCCGTCGGTTCCGGAGGAGCGACTCGCAGACTGGCGGCGAGCGGAGACGGTGACCGACACGCCGTTCTCGGCGCCCGGCCTCACCGTCACGGCGCACGTCCAACTCTACGAGGACACCCGTCTCCGTGCGACCGTCCGCGATCGGACGGGCGTCGACCGTAGCTGGCGGTTCTTTCTCGCCACGCGCCTCGAACTCACTCCCCGACCGCCGGTGACCGGCGCGCTCCGGGGACTGGTCGCGTCGCGCGCGGCGCACGGCTTCGCCGACCGCCTCGAATCCCACGGATTCGAGCGGGTCGAACGGGTCGAGCGTCGCTCCCTCCGCGTCGGCGACGACGACGCGCGTCTGTTCGGCTACGACGCCCGCTGTCGGGTCGAAGGGATCACACTCTCCGTCGACGGCTGGCTGGCTGTCTGGGCGCCGGACCGGGATTTCAGACTGGCCGGCGGCGCCTACCCGACCGCCGTCGTCGAGGGTGAAGACGGGAGCGGCAACGAGAGCGCAAGGGCCGAGACGGCCGCCGCGCTCGCGGACTGTCTCGACCCCGCGGTGTTCCGGGCGGAGCTGCTCGAACTGATCCGGGGCGTCGGCTAGGCCCACCGCCCGCGGAGCGCCGCGAGGAGGAGGCCGCCGAGGCTGACACGCGCCGGTGCGGTGCCGAGCGCACGAGAGAGGGCACCGGGATCGACGTCCGCTCCAGCCCGGGCGACGCTCCGGCCACCCACCCTGATGTCGAGAGTTACGTCGGCGTCCCGGAGAAACTCGAGGAGGGGGGCGTCGAGCGGCGGGACACTCGTCCGGGCGAGCCGTCGGACGACCGAGAGCGACGGGGCCGCCACGACGACGAGGTCGCCGTATCCCCGGATCCGCACCGTCACGTCGTCGATCGTGAGGGTCAGATCGGCGTCGACGTCGACCGCCCGGGGGAAGTCGGTCTCGGTCACTCCTCGTCGTGGTCCCGGTCGCGAGTCCTGATGCGGACCGTGCCGTCGAGACGCCAGCGGGCGTGATCGGCGTCGGCTCCCATCCGGTCCGGGACGCGTATCTCCAGATCGTCGAACTCGTAGGTGATCTCGGCGCCACGACCCGTGAGGCGCTCGTAGAGGCCGACCGCCAGTTCGGGCCACGTCCGCACGTCGTCGATCTCCGCACCGCGCTCCCGGCTCATGGTTCCCAGTTCGACGGCCACGCACTTATACCGTCGGTCGTTTTGCATCGCTCGGGGCGCCAGGTTCTTTGGAGCGCACCCGTAACTCGTGGCATGCGACCGACATCCGGCGGCTCGCGACGGACGATGCTCGTCGTCGTTCTGGCGACCCTCGCGGCCGTCACCGGCGCCGCAATCACGACCGGTCAGCCCTCACAGCCGACCGGCGACGCGGTACTCAACGATACCCGGGACCGCTACGCCGACGCCGAGAGTCTCGTGACGACGGCGAACGTCACCTTCGACAACGGGACGGCGACCCGATCGGCCACCGTCGAGTTCGCCGCCGCCGGCAACCAGTCGCGGACGGTCGTTCGGGCGCCGAACGAAACCCACCGGACCGGAGTGAACGAGAGCGTCGCGTGGTACGTCGGCCCCAACCGCACCGCCGCGTGGGAGCGAAACGCCTCGGTCGCCCCGGTCGACGACGACTCGATGCCCACCGACCTCGCCAACCGCTCGGTCGAAGACTGGGAGAACGTGACCGCCGAGTATCTCCGGCGTGGGACTGTCGACGGCACCGACGCACACGTGATAGAACTACGCCACGACGACGACACGCAAGCGACACTCTGGATCGCCCGGTCGGACTCGCGACTGCTCCGGGTGGAGACGACCGACGGCGCCGACCGGACGACGGTCGACTATCGGGACACCCGATTCAACGCGAGCGTCCACGACAGCACCTTCGACCCACCGGCCGACCGCATCTCGGTGACGTCGGTCGACCACTACGACACCTTCCCGGCGGCGCAGGCGAACACGACGCTCGACCTGCCGTCGCTGGATGCCACACTCCGCGAAGCGACCGTGCTGACGCGGGCGTCGGCGACGACGGTCGCCCAGGAGTATCGCGACGCCGGGGACAACGTGACTGTCGTCTCGACGACCGCCGACCGCGAGTTCGACGACGGGAACGCCACCGAAGTGACGGTGAACGGCCACGCCGCCAACGTCACGTCGGCCCGTGATCGTGCCGTCGTCTACTGGGAGCGCGACGGGGTGTGGACTGCCGTCGTCGTCGACGCGGATACGGACCGCGCGGTGGACCTGGCTCGTCGACTGGACGAGTGAACGTCACGCAGAACCCGCGGAAACTCGCGTATCGTCCACCCGTAACGCGGTGAAATCGGTCGTGTGTTTCCCTCCCACGCAACGTTTAATACTGCCGTGGCCCACGATTCGAATATGGCTTCGAAGCGTTCCACCGCCACGCGCATTGCCGCTCGGACGAGTTCCATCGAGGACTCCGGCATCTTCTTTACAGCGCTGGCGACGTGCAAACGCTTCGGAACCGGACGAAACGCCTCCGACGCGGGCAGATCGAGGGCGTTACACCACCGGTCGGCCGATGGTCACGGCCGCTAGCGTGGCATGAGCGTCTCACAGCATCCGGTCGCACTCCGCCTCGAGCAACAGGTGGGCGGTGCGACCAAGCTCCTCGCCACGGTGATGGCCCTCCCGCTGATCGACGGCATCTTCCCGGCGTTGATCCTCGCGGGGGCGCTTAGCTACCCGTTCGGTATCCTCGAAACCGGCCTGCTCATCTTCGGTGGGTCGGCCACCGTCGCGGTCGTTCTCGCGGAGATGGACGGCTCGCCGCGCGAGCGGATGCGCGCCATCGCGGTGTTGGGGGCCGTGTTGCTCCCGGCGGCCGCGATCGAGGCGGCGCTGGCGCCGACGGTCCAGACCGTAATCGACATGGCCGTCTTCCAGCGTTTCGCCGGCCTGGTCATCCTGACCGTGGCGGCGAAGACGGCGAGCGCCAGAATCGGCGAGTATCTCCCCCGTCCGGCAGTCATCATCGGCCTCGGCCTCATCGCCAGCCTCCAGCCGACGGGCGCGTCGGTGTCGTTCGTCGCCGATCCCGGCCTCGTCGCCCGCGGCGTCGCGGCGGCCGGTGTCGGCGTCGGTTTCGCGATGCTGGTCGCGGCGCTCGGGCCGGTACTCCAAGAGGCGGTCGATCTCGACCTGTTCCGGTTCGGGAGCGCCGTCGCCCTCGGGATGCTCGCGCTCTCCGTCCTCGGGGTGATGCCCACCGAGGCGCCCGTCGCGCTGGGTGTCCTCTGTGTGACCGCGGTGTTTGCCTTCGATCCGAGTGAGACGGCCGACGCGGCCGACGCTGCCGACGACGACGCGGCCGACGCTGCCGACGCTGACCAGAGCGACGAAGGCGGGGACGACAGTCCGCCCGCGGCCGACGACGACTCCACCTCCCCGTTCCCCATCGAGGAGGAGTCGCGGGCACCGTGGCTGTAGACGGCACCATCGACTCCGGGTTTTTACCGCTGGACGCGGATGAACATCTATGAGCGATCGAACGCGTGCCCGGGTGTTCGTCTCCGGCCGGGTCCAGGGCGTCTACTACCGGGCGAACACTCGCGACGCGGCGCGGGCCAGAAACGTCAGTGGCTGGGTTCGCAACCTCGACGACGGCCGTGTCGAGGCCGTCTTCGAGGGGAGCGCGGACGCCGTCGAAGAGATGATCGAGTGGTGTCACACCGGCAGCCCCGCCGCCACCGTCCGCGACGTCGAGGTGTCGTACGAGGAGCCCCGGGGCGAGTCGAGTTTCTCGATCCGGCGGTGACGGGACGACGATGAGTTCGCTCCCCGCTCGCATCGCCGGCGTCGTCGGTACCGTCGGTCTCGTCGTCACCCTCGGCGCCGGCTACCTGGTCGTCCGCGGGCCGTTTCTCGGCGGGCCGACGCTCGCGCCCCGGCCACTGCTCGCGACGCTCGCCGTCTTCATCGTCGGCGTGGCCGTCTTCGCGTGGGGAGCCACGCAGTACGCGCGCCTGTGATCACCGGCCGTCGTCGCGGAGGCCGTCCGAGATGGGGTGGAAGACGGCGGCGACGACAGCCGCCCCGGCGCCCGCGTCGTCGACGACGGCGTCGACGACTTTCGTTCCCCGCTCGCCGGTCCAGTTCCAATCCCGGAGGCTCCGGACGTCCGCGAGGTTGGCCGCGAGCGTCCGCTCACACGCCTCGACGGTCGGCCCGTGGTTCTCGACGAAGACGCCACCCTCCGCTGCCAGCTCCCAGCCGAGGCCGGCGGCGACCCGTTCGCCCGCCGTCGACGACACGTTCGACGCCAGCACCACGGCCACCAGATCGCCGGTCGTCCACCGATCCGGTTCGAGTGCGCCGACGCGGTCGACCGTCGCCCCCTCCGGGACGATCGAGGAGAGTTCGACCAAGTTGTAGTTGTGGACGTTCGCGCCGCTCAACGCGGCGTCGAAAGCGCCGAGTTCGGTTCGGCCCGACCCCGTCCCCCAGACGACTTCAATGGGCACGTGTCCCCCCGGATCGGCGGTCGGGCGCCGCGGCGACGGCTCGCGTCATCGGCACGCGCTTTGCGGTTGCGGCTCTTAGGGCTTGCCACTCACCGATTCCGAGAGACGTCGACTGGGTAGTGTTGAAATAAGCGAGTAACACTGTGAGCACCTCGAAAGCCCCGCCTCGCTGGAGTCGGGGGCCTCGCTGCGCGCGCTCCCTCCGGTCGCGTGCTTGCGTCGGCCGCCTTCCTCCAGCGAGGCGCCCCTTTCAGTCCCGCCCGGCGGCGGCCGGTCGGCCAGCCGATGCGGGTGGGACTGAAAGGGGCCGGCGTCTCGGCGTGCCCGGACGACGCAAGCACCGCAACGCAGTGAGGAGCGCAGCGAGTCCCGGGAGCCGAGACGCCGGGGGCTTTCGAGGTGATCTCAGTTCGATTCTCCTAATCGCAACAGCACCCGTCGACTGGGCCCCGGGTTTTAACTCGGGGCGGGCGTTTGTTCCGGTCGAGCATGAACGATTACCTCATCCTCCGCGAACTGCCCGAGCCGATCAGCCGCGACGACCTCGACGCGGCGGCCGAAAAGTCGGGCGAGACGCTCGACGAACTCCGCGAGGAGGGCGTCGACATCCGCTGGGTCGACTCCGAAGTGTTGACCAACGACGACGGCGAGGTGACGGGGACGTTCTGTCACTACCAGGCGGAAAGCGAGGACGCGGTCCGGGAGCACGCCGACCGCGCGGGTCTGCCGGCGACGCGGATCGACCGGCAGGGCGAACCGCTCGCCGGCGAGGACTGACCGCGTCGAAAGGCATCCTTCAAGTCCCCCCGCGCCGAACGTCCGGGCGAACATGCCCGAGTGCGTCGAATGTGGGGCCGAGGTAACCCTACACGAGGATCTGGAAGTGGGAGAGATCGTCGACTGTGGGACTTGCGGCGCCGAACTCGAAGTCGTCGGTGTCGATCCCGTGGAACTGGACACTGCCCCGGAACTCGAAGAGGACTGGGGCGAGTAGCGACCTTCGTTTTTCCGCTGCCCATCCGGTAGCCGTGGCTGGCGGCACGACATCGATAAAACCACTCGCAGGCGCCCGGCGGCCGCAAGTACCCCTACCAACTGCCCCCGAAGGCCTGCGTCTCGCTAGGTAGAGTGGACCGTATCGGTATATATTTTGTGTCAGACACAGGTCGGACACGCCGCATCGACGGGGTGAGCGGCACGCCTGTGGCCGAACGGTCCCCGCGGACCGGCCGTCGCGGGTAATAAAGAGTTTTGCCGGGGTCGCGCGTACGCCGCGCCATGACCGACTACACCGTCGAGTTCGTCGGCACCGGCGAGACGATCCAGGTGCCCGAGACGCGGACGATCCTGTCGGCGTGTCTCGACGCCGGTATCGCCCAGGAGTACTCCTGTCGCGTCGGCATGTGTCTCGCTTGTTCGGCCGAAATCGTCGAGGGAGAGGTCGCGCAGCCGGCCGCCCGGGCGCTGACCGAGGAGGAAGCCGAGTCGTACGCCCTGACCTGTATGGCCCGCCCGCAGAGCGACCTCGTGCTCCGCCGCGGGAAGTACCCACCGAGCATCGAGGACGCGTCGGCGACGGACGCGGCGGCCGCGGACGACGACTGAGACGGCGAGTCGCGACCGAGGACGACGGACCCGTCGCTTTGAAATCCACGCCGATCGTAGCGCCCCCATGGACGCCGACGACCTCCGGGCGGCGGTCGAAGCCGACCGCACCGACGACCTCGCCCTGCTCGAGTCGCCGGACCTGCTGGTGGCACTTTCGGGAGGCGACCCCGACCCCGCGAGGCTGTTGGCGGCAGCCGCCGACAGCGAACACGCCGCTCGCGAAACCTTCCGGGAGTGGGCCGGCGACGCCGCCGACGCCGACCTCCGGGAGACGTTCGCGGCGGTGGCCGACCAGGAGGCAGCGCACCACCGCCGGGTCCGCGCCGCGATGGCCGACCCAGACGGACACGACTCCGGGCGCGCCGGGCCGATGCACGCCTACCTCCGGGGTCGCCAGGGGCCGATCGAGCGAGTCGCCGGCGGCATGGTCGGGCGGACGCTCGTCAGCCTGCGGACCCACGACCGCCTGATCGATTTCTTCGGTGACGGCAACCGGGCCGCGCTCTTTCGTGACCTCCGCGACGAGACCGCGGCCTGCCTCGACGACGGCCTCGCGACGCTCGACGACCGCGCCGAGGGCGACGACTGGGCGACCGCCGAGGCCGTCGCGGGCTACACCGTCCGCCTCGCGGCCGACGACCTCCGGGACGCCCTGCGGGACGCGTGAGCTGTGTGCGCGCCACACATCGCCGTCGTACCTTTTTCGCGCCGGAGCGCCCACATTGTGTCATGGGTTCACGACACACACGGCGCGAGGCGATGGCGCTCGGCGTCGGTGTCGCTGGCGCGATAGCCGGCTGTCTCGGGAGCCGGTCCGGGGGCACCGCGACGGGTGGATCGACGCCGGAGGGCCCCCGAGACTCCAGCGCGGCGCCCCCTGCAGCCGACCGATCCCCGCTCGTCACGTACGGGGCGGGACGCCTCCGCGACGAGACGGTCTCCGGCGGCGTACCGAAAGACGGCATCCCGTCGGTCGACGATCCCTCCCTCGCCGACGCCGACGAGGCGACCTTCCTGCGCGACGACGACCTGGTGTTCGGGGTCGTCCGCGGCGACGACGTGCGGGCATACCCCCGGAAGATTCTGGTCCACCACGAAATCGTCAACGACCGCCTCGACGGGGTCGCGGTGAGCGTCACTTACTGCCCGCTCACCGGGACGACGCTGGGATTCGAGCGCGGGTCGACCACGTTCGGCGTCTCGGGCAACCTCGTCAACAGCAACCTCGTGATGTACGATCGAGCGACCGACAGCCGGTGGCCGCAGGTGCTCTCGACGGCCGTGGAGGGGCCACTCGCCGGCCGCCCGCTCCGCGAGTTCGACCTCGTCTGGACCCGGTGGAGTCGGTGGCGGACCCGCCATCCCGAGACGACGGTGCTCTCGGAACGGACCGGCTACGCCCGCAACTACGGCGTCGACCCGTACGGGTCCTACGCCCCGAGACGCGGCTACTACGCCCGCGACTCGACGATGTTCGATCCGCTCGCGACCGACGACCGCCTCGGCCCGAAAGCCGTCGTCGTCGGCGTCCGTACGGCCACCGACGCGGTTGCCGTCACAGTCGATCGACTCCGGGAACGGGGCGTCGTGACTGTCACCGGCACCGGCGACCGGTTCGCGTTCGTCCACGACGCCGCCCTCGACGCGACGTACACCTACCGCGTCCCGCCCGACGTGACCGTCGAGTCGACGACCGACGACGCCGTTCGCGTCGACGGTACCCGACACGCGCCCGACGCCGTTCCCCTCGAACGACTCCACGGAATCGAGTCGATGTGGTTCGCGTGGGCGGGCTTCTACCCGGAGACCACGCTGTATGCGTGACCGACTCCCACATCCGATCCGAACCGTCCGCGCCGCCCTCCAGCGTCGTGACGGCCGGACGGCGTTTCTGCTCGGGGCGGCCGGCTACTCACTCCTCTATCTCGTCTCGGTCGGCCAGCTCGCACTCGGCGGCCGGGGGTGGTCCGTGTGGGTGGTCGACGCCCCGGTCACCCGGGCGCTCGAACAGACGCGCCCGTTCTCGTTCGAGCCCGTCGCCCGCGTCGTCGCCGACTCCGTCGTCTTCCTCGTGTCGCCGCTCGATCTGGCCGTGGCGCTCGTGCTCGCGACGCTCGTGGGCTGTAACCTCGCCGTCGCGGTGGCCGTGTGGCGATCGCCGACCGTCTGCGGCGTCGGGGAGTCTGCCGGGTTCTTGGCGGGCGTTCCGGCCCTCCTCACGGGGGCGACCTGCTGTGGGCCGGCCGTCCTCTTCGCCTTCGGCGTCGGCGCCACGGGGTCGCTCGTGACCGTATTCGGGTACGCGACGCCGGTGACCGCGCTGTTGCTCGTCGGGGGCCTGCTCTTCGTCGCCCGATCGCTCGACGCGAACGCGATCAGGAGCGACGGCTGACGTCCGGCGGTTCGCTCGCGGCGTCGAGGTTCGACGAGCGGTAGTTGTGGACAGCCGCGGAGGCGGCGAAGAGACCGACGACGAGCGTCATCCAGAGGAGCGGTGAGAGGAGTCGAAAGGGCGGAAGATCGAGCCAGATAGCGGCGACGATACCGGCCGCCACCGCCGACAGCCCGAGATAGTACTGGTCCCACGAGAGTTGCTCTTCGCCGACGACTTCGAGGTAGATGTCCATCTCGTCGACGGTGTCGGTGGGGTGGACCCGGCCGCTGTCGCGGTCGAAGGTGATCAATCCCGTCCGTTCGAGTTTGGGCAGATGCGACTGCTGGAGCGCCGTGTAGACGCGCTTTCGCTCCGTCGAGGTCACCTCGTCGACGGAACAGTCGTTCTCCCAGGCGGCGATCCGTTCGGCCAGCGACCCGATCGTTGCCGTATCGTCGTTCAACAGCGCGTACAGCGCGTACCGGCGACGACGATTCGACAGGATGTCGAACACCTCCTGTTCCGTCGGCGTGGATGGGCCGTCCGCGGCCTCCTCCGACCCGTCTCCGTCGTCCGCCGGCTCTGTCCCCCTCTGGTGACTCATCGATCCGTGGATACAGATAGGCTCACCACCAGTGTATTAAAACTCGTGGCTCAATTATCCGATCTGATCATCCGATACCGGCGCCGGCGAACCACAAGACACGAGGCACTCGGCGGCGTGTCGGACGTATGAGCAACTACCTCGTCGCCATGGAGGCAGCCTGGTTGGTACGTGATGTCGAAGACGTCGACGACGCCATCGGCGTCGCGGTCAGCGAGGCGGGGAAACGCCTCAACGAACAGGACAAGGAGTTCGTCGAGGTCGAGGTGGGCGCCACCACGTGCCCGGCCTGTGGCGAACCGTTCGACTCCGCGTTCATCGCCGCCGACACCGCGCTCGTCGGACTCCTCCTCGAGATAGAGGTGTTCGACGCCGACGGCGAAAATCACGCGTCCCGCATCGCGAAAAGCGAGGTTGGGGGCGCGCTCCGCGACGTACCGCTATCGGTCGTCCAAGTCGTCGAAACCGAGAGCGAGGACGAGACGAACTAGCGGGACTGGACGGAGCAGGATGGGGAAAGCGTATATTCACGCCACGCCGCGTACGGACGCAGGATGTCATCGGCAGACGGCACGTCAGGGTGGAGCGTCGGCGTCCCAGTCGGCGTCTTCGGTGCGGCACTCGCGAGCGCTCACGCCGTTCACGCGATCGACGAGGTCGGTCGCAACATCCTCGCCGCGTTCTACGGCTCCCTCCTCCCGTTCGCGGTGGCCGTCGGTGTGGGAATCGCCGGCCTCCGGATCGGGCGCCGGAAGTGGGACGACGTGTCGCCGTGGCGACTCGCTGGCTGGTGTGGCGCCGGCGCAGTCGTCACGCTGCTCCTGGCGGTGCTGTTGATCCAGTACCAGATCTCCGAAGGTGTCGTCCCCGAGGATCGGACGTTCGTCGCCCTGATGTTCGTCACGTACGGCGCCGGTATCGGTCTGCTCGTCGGCGAGTACGACGTGCGGATTCGTGAGACGCAGGCGAGACTCGCCGAGGAGACCCGGCGGCTCGACGAGTTCGCCAGCATCGTCAGCCACGACCTCCGTAACCCGCTCAACGTCGCGCAGGGGTACGTCGAACTGGTCGCGAAGACCGGTGATACGACCGAACTGGACCACGTCGTCGACGCACACGAACGGATGGAGACCATCCTCACGGACATGCTCACGCTCGCCAAGGAGGGTGACCGGACGGTCTCACTGACGCCGGTCTCGATCGCTGCCGTCGCCGAGGAGGCGTGGGCGATGGTGACCACCGGCGACGCGACCCTGCGCGTGACCGCCGACGTCACCCTCCACGCCGACCGGGGACGGCTCCAGACACTGTTCGAAAACCTGTTTCGCAACGCCGTTGAGCACGGCTCCACGAACAGTCGGCCGGAAGCCGACGACGCCGTGGAGTCCACGAGCAGCCGGACGCACGAAGCCACGCCCGTCGACGTCACGGTCGCCACGCTCGACGACGGCTCGGGGTTCTACGTCGAGGATACGGGTCGCGGTATCCCGCCGGCCCACCGTGAACGCGTCTTCGAAGCGGCGTTTACGACCGGCGACGGGAGCGGGATCGGTCTGGCCATCGTCCGAGCGGCCGCCGACGCCCACGGCTGGTCACACACGATCACCGAAGGCGAACACGGCGGCGCACGCTTCGAATTTCGACAGGTCTCGTTCGCGGACGACGACCGACGAAGGTAGCTGTGACTGCGTGCACTCCCCGGTGTAGTCCGGGTGTCGTCGCGGTCGGGTCGTCGCCACGTCGTCGCCGGTCGGGGCCGATCACTCCTCCCGCGTCTTCAGCCACTCGTCGAGCAGGGTTCTGATCGCCGCCGCTCGGTTCTCCCGGTGATCGGTGAAGGCGATATCGTCGACTTCGTCGAGCGTCTCCGCGTCCAGTTCGACAGTCACCGTCTCCATCGCCGCGAGTCCGTCTCCCTCGTCCATGGGGTAGATGCCACGCGCGAGGTCTACAAATAGCTCCGTCAGACGAACGTCCGGCGCGCGTGTGACCCCGGCACGGAGGGCGTATCGGGAGTCACGAGGGATTCTCACCGGGACGGTCCGGCGTGAACCACTCGACAGTCCCCATCAGGAGTAAAAATCCGACCGCTCCCCGTGAAACGGAGAGGCGTCGTCGACGCTATCCACTTTCGACGGCCGCCGGTGCCGGACGATGACCACGTCGTAAGCGTCGTCGGCAGCGACGGTCTTGCCAACGCTACTCAACGAGGAGACGAGGCGCCCGGCGTTCTCGCTGCCGACGAACACCATCGACGCGTCGATGTCCCTGGCCTGTCCCCGGAGGCGACCCGCGATGGTCCCCGGTGTCGCTCGCCGCCCCGCGACCTCGTACCGAAACTCGGCGTTCGGAGCGTGTGCAGTCACGGCCTCGTGGAGACGCGCCACCACGGCGTCGAGGTCGAACGTCTCGCCGGCGTCGAGCCACTCTCGGTCCCTGGCGTAGGAGGTGTTTCCCTCCGGGATCACGCTGATCGCGACGATCCGTTCGTCGAGGACGGTTCCGAACTCGACGGCCCGAACCAGCGCCGCTTCGGCGAGTTCCGACCCGTCGAATGGAACAACGAAGGTCATACGCGTACGAGACGGCCGGATGTAATAACTCATTGCACGCCCGGGCGGACACGGTCACGCGCCCGGACGTATAATTGGAGGTGCGGTGGCTGTCGGATCGGTACGGCTTTGCCGCCGGCCGTCCGCCGGGATGACGTGATTCGATCACACCACTTCGGCGTCACCGTGACCGACCTCGACCGGGCGGTCGAGTTCTACCGGGATACCTTCGCCCTCGGCGCCGCCGAGCGGTTCACCGTCTCCGGCGAGGCGTTCGCCGACGGCGTCGACGTCGACGGCGCGACGGGGCGGTTCGCCCACTTCACGCTCGACGGCGCCCGGATCGAACTCGTCGAGTACGACCCCGAGGGGCCGGACGCGACCGGCGGGACCGTAAACCAACCCGGCGCGAAACACCTCGGCCTCGACGTCGACGACCTCGATTCGTTCTACGCCGGTCTCGCCCCGAGCGTCGAGACGCTGAGCGAACCGCGAACCACTGAGAGCGGGACGCGGATCCTCTTCGTCCGCGATCCGGAGGGGAATCTGATCGAGGTACTGGAGACTCGATAGACACTGGACCGGTGCCGGTGGGCCGCCAGCACGTCACGTCGGCCCACCGGTGTGAGCGCCCACCGTCGTCGTCCGGCAAAAGGTCTATCCGACTGACACGGTTAGACTCACGGGTGTTCGGGATTCGGTATCGACCGGTGGGAACCGAACGCACCGCCACACCGCTCGGACGGCGACACGACGCGCCGGCACGGACAGCTACGTCCGTGAACGTGAACGTGAACGTGAACGCGGGTGCAGCCGCGACCGACCAACCGTTGGACACGCGTCGATGAGCGACACCTACGCGACGCACTTCGACGGGGGTGGGCCGGCGCCGAGTATCGCCGTCGCCGAGACACTGGAGACGGCGCTCGACGGGAAGGTCGACCCCCTCTTCGACTACGTCGACCCCGACGCGCTCGACACGTTCGTCACGGAGGCGTCGGAGCCGGTGACGGTGCGCTTCGACGTCGAGGACGCCACCGTCACCGTCCACGGCGACGGTCGCGTGCTGGTCCACACCTAAGCCTTCGGCTCGATCTTGCCGGCGAACGTCTGGCGGCGAATCGTCCCATCCTCGATCACGAACGTGTCGGTACAGAACTCGTAGACGTTGTCCGGCGTCTCCCCGTGCCAGACGATGTAGGCGTACTCGTCTTCGATCGTCTTCTGGTCGAGTTCGATCGTCGACCCCGCCTGTGAGAACTCCTCGAACAGTCCGGCGAACAACTCTTCGATCTCGTCGAGACCCCGAAACACACCCATGTTCGTGATAATGACGGAGTCGTCGGTGTAGTCGACGAGACATTCGTCGAGATCCTGTGCGGTGAACGCGTCGAGGTGGTGATCGAGGACGTCGTCGGTGGTCATGGTCTCACTCCCCCATTTCGTCCACACCGAAATGAACGTTGCCTACCCACCGAAGTAGAGAACCGCGTAGCCGAGCACCGCGGCAAGCAGGAGAAACGCCATCAGATACTCGAACAACCCCTCCGGCGTCGTCGTGGACGGTAGATTCATACTCCGGGCTACAACACCGTGGCTCAAGAGAGTGACGGTCGGAGCGAGCGGAGTTATCATCCGCGAGAGCGCGGCCACAACCGCTAATTGGGTGCCCGGTCTCGTCACGACCGAATGTCACTCACGCGCCGTGGCGTCCTCGCGGCAGCCGCACTCGCCCAGGGGAGCCTCCTCAGCGGCTGCTTCGGCGACGACACCACGCAGGCCAGCGACTCGGCGGACGGCGCTGCGTCCACCGAGCGATCCACGTCCGACGCCGCGACAAGCACGCCGTCGGCGGCTGCGTCCGAGACAGCCACGCCCACGGCTACGCCCGTCGCCGGCGCGGATCTGGCGACCGCGACGGCGAATATCCTCTCGGAGTTCGAGTGGTTTCGCACCGAATACGACGCCACGATCACCCAGTTCCGGATCGCCGTCAATCGGGTCCTCACGGTCGTTACCGAACTCGAAGCGGCCGAGAACCGAACCGAGGCGGACGTGGAGACGCTCCGGGCGGCGACGACCGAACTCGCCGAGTTCGTGCAGGCGAATCTCACGGACCACTTCGCAGTCGCTCCGGCGCTCCGAACGGGGGACAACGTCTACGTCAGCGACCTCGAACGCGGCGTCTCCCGAGGCGACCGCGAGCTCCAAGACCAGTCCCTGGCGCTGGCGCGGTCGTTCTACCGCCGGATCACCTCGAACGAGTACGTCTCGAACGAACTGTCACAGCGACCCGTCTACGGCCCGCTGTACGACATGCTGATCCCCGGCGGCGCGACCGACCGGATCGTCGCGATAGCGAGCGAGGACGGCGACTTCCTGACGTGGGCACATCCGGATCTCGACGAGTCGAGCGCCGACGACGGCATCGACAGACACAGCCACCGGTTCCCGAGCGAGCACCGGGTGTTCACCCACGCGCACTCCCACTCCATCGACCACCGTCTCTCCGATCACGCGAACGAACCGGCGGGGGATCGACTCTACGCGTACGCCTACGGCGGCGGTGGGGTCGCCCTCCTCGTCGACGGGGCGTCCTACCGTGACCGACTCGACGACTTCGAGCCGGCGGTGACGGGACTGTTCGACCCGGTCACGTCCGAGTCCCACGCGAGGGGTGCGACGGTCCTGATCGGGACCGCCGACGAGGAGTGGGCGTCCACACCGGTGCACGTAGAGACGTTCGAGACCGTCGAGGCGGCCCGGGACGCGACCCGGACGACCGACGCCGTCCGCTCCGAAGGCGTCACGTCGCTCGCCGAGCGCGACTGGGAGCGAATCTTCTACGACGTGGACGGCACCACGATCTACGCCTACCGACTTCGGGCCGGTCCGGCCGTCTTCACCGCTCTCCCCTCCGACGTGCCCTGGGAACGCCGTTCCGAGTGGGGATCGGGACTGGCCGGAACCTGGCTCGCGACGGAGTGAGCGACGGGGCGAAATTCATCACGAACGACCCCGCGTCCCGGTGCGTTTTATCAGCGGACGTGCCGTGACGGGGGGTATGGGACTTGACGAAGACGCCCTCGACTACCACCGGCGCGATCCGCCGGGGAAAGTCGCTATCGAGACGACGAAACCGACCAGCACACAGCGCGATCTGAGCCTGGCGTACTCCCCCGGCGTCGCCGCCCCCTGCCGCGCCATCGCCGACGATCCGACCGACGCCTACACCTACACCTCGAAGGGGAACCTCGTCGGCATGGTGTCGAACGGGTCGGCCGTGCTCGGTCTCGGCGACATCGGCGCGCAGGCCGCCAAACCCGTCATCGAGGGGAAAGGTGTCCTCCTCAAGCGCTTCGCCGACATCGACGTCTTCGACTTCGAACTCGACACCGACGATCCCGACGCCATCGTCGAGGCCGTCTCGTTGACCGAACCCTCCTTCGGCGGGATCCACGTCGAGGACATCAAGGCCCCCGAGTGCTTCGAGATCGAAGAGCGCCTCCGCGAGCGGATGGACGTGCCGGTCTACCACGACGACCAGCACGGTACGGCAATCGTCTCCGGGGCGGCCCTACTCAACGCCGCCGACATCGTGAACAAGGCGCTGACGGAGCTGGAGGTGGCCTTCGCCGGGGCGGGAGCGAGCGCCATCGCCACCGCGGCGTTCTACGTCTCGCTCGGCGTCCCCCGCGAGAACGTCACCCTCGTCGATAGCGAGGGTGTCGTTACGACCGCCCGTGCCGAGGCGGGCGAGGTGAACGACTACAAGGCTCGTTTCGCACGGGACCGACCGGCGGGCGATCTGGCCGACGCCATCGAGGGCGCCGACGTCTTCGTCGGCCTCGCGGTCGGCGACCTCGTCGATCAGGAGATGGTGCGGTCGATGGCCGACGACCCGATCGTCTTCGCGATGGCCAACCCCGAGCCCGAGATCGGCTACCACGAGGCCAAGGCGGCCCGCGACGACACCGTCATCGCCGCGACGGGACGGTCCGACTACCCGAATCAGGTGAACAACGTCCTCTGTTTCCCCTTCATCTTCCGGGGGGCGCTGGACGTGCGTGCGACGGAGATCAACGAGGAGATGAAAGTCGCTGCCGCCCGCGCCCTCGCCGACCTCGCGCGCAAGGACGTCCCCGACGCGGTGGCGAAGGCCTACGGCGACGAACCGCTCCGCTACGGGCCGGAGTATCTCATCCCGAAGGCGCTCGATCCGCGGGTGCTCTTTCAGGTGGCGCCCGCCGTCGCCCGGGCGGCCGTCGAGACCGGCGTCGCCCGCGTCGAGCGCGACCTCGACACCTACGTCGAGGAACTCGAGGCCCGCCTCGGCAAGGACCGCGAGATGATGCGGATCGTCCTCAACAAGGCCAAGACCGATCCCAAGCGCGTCGCCCTCGCTGAGGGGACGAACGCCAAGACGATCCGCGCGGCTTCGCAGATGGTCCAAGAGGGGATCGCTCACCCCGTCCTCCTGGGTGACCGGCCGACCATCGAACGCCGCGTGGCCGACCTCGGCCTCGACTTCGAGCCGGAGATCGTCGACCCAACGGAGGCCGACATCGACGGCTACACGGATCACCTGTACGAGGCGCGGCGGCGCAAGGGCGTCACCCGCGTCGAGGCCGAGGATCTCGTCCGCACCGACACGGACTACTTCGGGAGCGTGATGGTCGAGACAGGAGACGCCGACGCCCTCCTGACCGGCCTCACCCACCACTACCCCTCCGCGCTGCGACCGCCGCTACAGGTGATCGGCACCGCCGCGGACGCCGAGTACGCCGCTGGAGT
>ENA-ORCS01000055-ORCS01000055.1-marine-metagenome-genome-assembly--contig:-NODE-55-length-137586-cov-50.220531_pt1 | contig 137586 bp, 116 predicted proteins | sample MGYA00237781_ERZ508513 | MGnify/ENA primary metagenome ERZ508513 (study PRJEB26184, sample SAMN06268793) | marine metagenome | isolation source: Eden Landing Ponds, San Francisco, CA, USA | place... | reverse complement strand
TCCGCCCTCGTCACCGCTCTCGTCTCCGCCCTCGTCACCGCTCTCGTCTCCGCCCTCGTCACCGCTCTCGTCTCCGCCCTCGTCACCGCTCTCGTCTCCGCCCTCGTCACCGCTCTCGTCTCCGCTCGAATCGTCACCGCTCTCGTCTCCGCTCGAATCGTCACCGCTCTCGTCTCCGCTCGAATCGTCACCGCTCTCGTCACTACTCGAATCGTCACCGGCCGAGTCATCGTCCGTGGAGTCCCCAGTCTTGTCCTCGGGTGAACTGTCTTCGTTCGACGGAGGCGCCGGTCCGCTTCCACTACCGGACGGTGCCGGACCGGAGCCAGTGCCGGATTCGTCGGTCTGGTCACCGGGATCCGAGGGCGTCGACGTGGGAGTCGGCGTCGACGTGGGAGTTAACGCCGTATCGTTGCTCGACGTGCCGTTGTCGACGGTCGTGTTCGTCGCCGTCCCGTTACCCGAGGTGCCGTTGTCCGGAGCCACGGGAGTCGCGAACTGTGTGGGCTGGGACTCGTTGGGGACGAACACCGCGAACGGACTGTAGCTGCTCGTGTACGCCGTCAGTTCGACCATCCAGCCGTCCTGCTTCCAGCTAACGAGCGTATCGAGGTACTCCCACTTCCCGTCGTGATAGTGTCCGATCGTGGCGTCGGCCGGCGAAGAGTCACCGAACGCCCGGAGTTCGAGCCAGACCGAGACCTTGACACAGCCATCCCGCTCAGGGATCTCGAAATCCCTAAGACTCTTCATCTCGCTGGCGTCGGGGGACGTCTTCACGACGTTGTCCCCTTCGATCACCTCACAGGAGACCTCGTAGATCTGGTATCGCTGGTTCTGAACCACCTGTTCGACGGTCAGGGTTCCAGAGGTGTTCTCGACGTCCGACAGGACGGCGTACGTACCGCCGCCGGCACCGGAGACGACGACGGCGAACACGACCACGAGTGTGACCACAGCCGTCCAGTCGACTCCCGGCTCGTCGAGTCGGGACATCAGCGCTCACCCCCGAGGGAGTCGCGACGGACACGGTCGATCCGATCGAGCTTCTTGTTCCCTTTTCGGTTACCGGGATCGTCCGGTGGCCCGGGATCCTCAGACTCTTGCTCGTCCGCACACTCCCAGTTGTCCTCGTCGAACTCGTACTTGCAGCCCGCCTCGCCGCCACAGAAGTTCGGGTTGCTCAGATCGGTGTTACCGAAGGTGTTCCCCTTTTCGTGCTGGTACGTCGTGCCGTCACCCCGCCCGACGGTGATCGACGATCCGTCGATGTCGGCGACGGTGAAAACCTCCATCGTTTGCCCGTACTTGAGTACGATCCGCTCGACGCCGTCCGGAACGGCGTCGAGCAGGAGCGTCCGCGGGCCGTCCAACTCCGGCGTGAACTCGGTGTCGAACGTGGATTCACCACAGAACGCCGCCCAGCTGATTCCCGAGACGGCGATCGACGGGCCACCGCAGTCCGAACACGTCTCCGGCCACGAGCGTGGGAGAGCGACGTTGTCGGGATCGGAAACGTGCCGTGTCTGAGCCGCATAGAAATCGAAGGAAAGCGGGACGTCAGTACTCTTGGCCCGTTCCCTGGGCTCCCACTCGGCGACGAACGTCCACGTCTCGGTGGGGTCGAGCGTGCCGATGAACTGGCCGGTCCCGTATCGATCCCGAGCCTCGGCGAGGGAGATGTAGCCGCCCGTGATGGGGAGATCGATTTGGCCGTCCCCGTCGGTATCGACCCCGTATCGAACGTACAGCGCGTCTTCGACCTGCAGACACTGCTTGCAGTCCGTCCGGAACCAGATGTACGACGGGTTGTCGGAGACGGTGAGTTCGACCGTCCGGCTCCCGCTCTCGCCCGCCGATATCGTTCCGAGGGAGTCGTCGTTCCCCCACGACGGCTTCGCCTCCAGATCGACCACGCCGGCCGTCACTGCCGACTCACCCAGCGTCTCCGAGTCGCTCAACAGCGCAGCTGCGCCACTCCCGGTCGACGCCGCGGCCCCGATGGTGGTCAGCGTCCAGAGGAGCTTCCGGCGTGGGAATGATTCGGGATCGGTCACGACGGATCCACCTCCTCCGCCTCAGACACGGCCTCGGACTCGGCTTCGGACGATGAATCGTCCTCGACCGCCGTTCCGCCATCCGTCTCTGGCGCGACACGGTGGAGGTAGACGGCGTCATCGCGATCCACGTAGTACGCCTCCTCGTTCCGATCGTAGAGCACCGCTTCCCCGCGATCGAGTGTCATCTGGATCAGCGATTCGACCGAGTCCAGCGCGACCGTCGTCCGCTCGCCGAGTTCGGAGGGAAGCTCGCCGTGTTCGACGATACCGGACGCTCGGGACGAACCGGCCGACGAACCACTCGAGCCACGGCTCGCGACGTAGATCACGGCACAGAACAGGAAGCCGATGGTCGTCCCTGTCGCGACGGCGATAGACCACGCCTCCCGTGTCGTGTAGGCGACGTAGGCGCTGTACGGAACGTACAGCCCGAGAAGGAGCAAAACGAGCTGGAGGCTCGACCGGGTGAGCGTGAATCCCCCGTCCCCTTCCTGGTCGCCGTGACCGGTGTCGGTTCCGGCGGCCGACGTCTCGGTGTCGACCGGTACGTCTCCAGTCGTCTCCCGGTCCGGCGATTCCTCCGGCTCCCGAACCGACTTCGCTAGCTCCCAGAGTTCAGAAAGGACGAACAGCACCATCGGAGCGAGCACGAGCGCGAGGAAGCCGACCTGCGTGTTGGCGAACTGTATCACGTGACCGATGAACGGAAGCACCAGGATCACCTCGCCGACGACGCGGCTGTGTGGAACCGTCCCCCGATCGGCGTCATCGTTCGCGTCGCCTTTGGTAACGTACGCTGGGCCCTCCTCGGCCTGCTGAATCTCGATCACCCGGTGAGTGGTCGGCGTGTCACTACCCGCTCGCTGGTACGTGATGACGTCCCCTGTCTCGATTTCCGACGGCGGAACTTCGCGGACGATTACTGCGTCACCGGGGCTCATCTCCGGCTCCATGCTGCCCGAGAGGACGACGAGCCCGTGATCGGCGCCGACCACACCTGGCACCGCGTAGACGACAAACGGCGCCACGACGGCGACGATGACGAGCACGACCAGCGCGTTCATCGCCAGACGAAGCGTATTCCGGTCGCTCATCGAGCTCACGTTCATCGGAGCCACCTCCCGACCGAGCGGTGTCGATGCGTGGGCATCATCGAAGCCACCTCCCGAAGTGACTCAACCACCCGTCGATCTCCCCCGTCGTATCCATCACTACTATCGACCCCTGTAACGACCTTAGTTATCCGCCGCTTTGACACGGCGCAAATCCGGGTAAGCCAATCCTGAACGGTACGTAACGGAAGCACTACCGCACGACGGTCCGTTCGGGGGAGTGAACCGCGAAATCGACCGATACAGTCGATCTGCTGCGGTCGGGGAGAGCCCGCTAATCGGTCATTAACTCCGCGTTTCTGCATGGTTAGTCCTCCGGACACGGCCGCGGATCGAAGGCCAACTGGAAAGTCGCGGAATCCCCCTGGATGATGTTGCCGACGCTCTCGGGAATCCGCCACTCGAAGGAGACGTACACCTCGGATCCAGGCGGAAGACACGTCTCGCCGCCGGCGGAGAGTTGGTATCCGCCGGTGTTCTCCGCCGGGTTGCCGGTAAGCTCCGAGGTGGCCACCTCCGCAAGCGTTCCCGATGCGACGGGATCGTCCCCGATGATCGGCAGCGCCTCTAGCTCCCCGTTCCCCCCGAGGAGCCCGTCGTCGATCCAAACGCTGATCTCGGCGTAGTCGTCGAGTTCGCCGTCGTCCGGTGAGGTGTCGCCGGCCTCGCGCTCGGGGTCGTTGATGCCGTTCTCCGCCGTCTCGGTGAGTCGATAGACCAAGTACAGCTCCGCGTTCTGGGTCTCCGTGTCCCGTTCGAGAAGCTCGGCCCGCATCGTCACCGCACCGCTGTCGCCCGGCATCACCGCCTCGTCGACGATCAGTCCGACGCCGCCCGTCTCGGCCACGCTGTCCGTGGTGTCCTCCCGGACCTGGCCGTTCACCACCTCGCGCCACGAGAGTGCGATCCGTGGCGGCGCATCGGTGAACTCGTGTTCCCGGGCGTACGTTCCGTTGACCGTTCGTTGATTCAGCTCCACCGGATCGCCGAAGACGGCACCGGCTCTGTCGGCGCCGAGATAGAGGGCGCCAACGCCCCCGACCGCGGCGAGGATTCGCCGCCGACTGACCGAATCGAGTGGCATCGAGGCCCGCCGGCGGAGTCGAACCGCCAGGGAGTCGCACGGCGACTCCCGCGACCGGCGCGGGAAGGGATGGGGAGCGAGCGGTGGTTCAGGCGTCGACGTTTTCGTTGTTCATGCCGCTGCCGTCGTTGTGGCGGCACTGCTCGGTGTAGAAGCCGATGTCGAAGGAGACGGAGTCTGACTGAACCTCGTTGCCGTGGTTGAGGGGAAGCCACCACGAAAAGCCGACACAGTGGGTCGCGGAGGCGTCGAAACATTCCCGCGAGTCGCCGTTCTCTTCGCCGTCGATTTCGTTGAAGTCCGTCGTCCGATCACCGTCGAGGGGGATGCCCCGACCGTCATTGCCGGTGAGGAGGTCAATCGCCTCTCCGAGTGGTCGACCTTGGAAGATGTACTTCTCGCCACTGACGGTGGCGACGTCGCGGGCAATCTGTTGGGCCGTTGTCGTCAGGTCCGTGCCGAAGTTGGTGTCGTAGAAGTCGTTCGGTGTCGAAGCGACGTAGTTTTCCAGGTACGAATCGAGTGCATCGCCGAGACCAACGCCCTCGTTGGCGATGCCTGCAACGAGGATGTCCATACCATCGTCGTCGTTGGTGGTGTCGCCGCTGACTGGATCCGAGCCAGCCTTGGCGAGTTGCCACGTTTCGTAACGCTCCTCGTCCGAGGACTCCTCGAATGGATCGTCGGCCTCGAATGGATCGTTGCTGGTTCCCGAAAGCGCTCCTTCACCAGTGTCGTCGTCGTCGATTCCACCCTGATCGAACAGCTTGGAAGTCAGGTTAGAGCCGTCGTACTCGATAGTGTACTCTTCCCCGCCGAGGTTCGGGTTGAAGCCGTAGTTCGGTGCCCCGTCGGTAACGAGTAAGATCTTCTTGTCGACGTCACTCCCCCGAACACCGGAGAGAGTGGGGTCGTTGAGGATCTGCCTCGCGAGATCGAGAGCACCGGGCATCGGAGTATCACCCGCGGTCTGATTCGGAAGGAAGTCACTCGCGATACCCTCGTCGTTGTTGTTCAGATAGCTATCGACGGGTTCAACGGGATTCTCGAGGGTGATCGGGTCCAATCCTTCGCCGCCAGCGAACGACATCAGACCGACACGGACGATTTCCTCACCCGCTCTGCTTCCCGCGGGAAGCGTCCCCCGCGGAAGCGCTTCCGCGAACGCGTCCGCGGCATTTTTCAGTAATGCGAGTTGGTCCCCCTGAGGGTCACTCGGATCGTCCCCGAGCGAGTTGGACGTGTCCGCGATAACGATCAGGTCGACCGGTTCCGGCTCTCCCTGTGGGACGTTGTCACAGTTGTTGTCGTACCAGAGCGCGGTCTGGATTTTGTCGACGAGTTCGACAGACCTTCCCTCCTCTTGGTCGGCGTCGTCCTTGAGCTCCGGGTCACCACTTCCTTCGACTTGATCCTCGTCCGGATCGTCCGCTTCGGGCTCGGTGACGCCGTTTTCTTCGGCAGTCAATCCGCCAGGAGCATTCATCCAGACGTAGCCGTCGTTATCACAGAGGTGGAGGCTAAACGTGACTTCGCCGAAGTCCCCCGGTTTCACGTCCTGCAGATTGATCAACGGATCACCCGGGTTCGTCGTCTGCCCGTCGATGGTGCCACGCGTCCGAGCGTCCGAACTGAGTCCGCCGTCGTCTTCCCCGACGTCGGCCAAAATATCACAGACGGTCGGGTGGTCAAGACCGGAGTCGTTACCGGGGAAGATGGCATCGTTTGCCTCCCCGGTCACGAGCTCGGTGTAGCTGGCGGTTCCATTATCGTCGTCGTCAGGGAAAGCCTCGATGGCGGTGTTGTCTTGGAACTGTGGAACGTCGCCGTCTGCCACCCAGAGGGACTGAAGCCCCTCAGTCGAGTTGGTGACCCCGGCCGGATAGCGGGTGTAACTGTCCAGCTCGTCATCGGCCGGATCCTCCATCTGGATGTCCAACGTCCCGTCAGGAGAGTCTTCGTCCTCATCTCCGGACCAGTCGGAGTAGTGCTCCTCCCAGTCCATCTTCAGGTCCAACTCGCCGGCCACGAGCCGATTGTTCTGGAACGTTTCCTGGTCGCTGAAGTACGCGCTGGTGCCGAGTCCGGCTCCTGCCGAAGCGACACCGATCGTCCCGAGCGCGGCCAGCGCCTTCCGCCGTGAGATGTCAAATTCGTCTGACATTGTTTCGTTACCTCGTTGTGCCACCGTGAGGTGGTTGCTCCCCATCCTGGGGACGCCCACCGACGGAGTCGAACCGTCGTCGCGACCGACGTGGGGTGCTTCGACACTACCCACGACACCTACCATCATAGCTAATCGCCAGTTCTCTCACATAACGTCGGACTAAGTCGAGTAAAGGGACAATTACCCGCGACACCGGCTCAAGGTCGAAGACGCACGTGCGATCGAGCGCGCGTTAATCATCTATTAAGGCCCGCAACCGGACTGAAACCCGCGCCTTCGTCGGTTCCCGAGTAGTTGTAATCCTGTATTACTGTGGTTTTCAGGCTCGACCGTCCACCGGGAAAGCTCCCGATAACTATGCTCTTTTGTCGTGTTGGTGTGTCCGACTCCGGTCGCTACACATGAATATTGGACTACTCCAGACGGACGAGGTACTCCCCGAAACGGACATCCACGACATTCTCCGAAACGACCGGCGGAGAAACGTGATCAAGTGTCTCCAGGATCGGGGACGGGAGGTATCGCTTCGCGATCTCGCGGAACACATCGCCGAGATCGAGACCAACGAATCGCCACCACCGAGCAACATCCGCGACAGCGTGTACGTCTCGCTTCACCAGACTCACCTGCCGAAGCTCGACGACGCCGGAATCGTCGACTACGACAGCGACCGGAAGACGATCCTACTCCGGAAGTCGGCCCGGCAGGTGGATCTGTACATGGAAGTAGTCACACGCTACGGCGTCACGTGGGCGACCTACTATCGCGCCCTCGGGACGCTCTCGCTGCTCAGCATCGTCCTCGCCTCGACCGATACGCCACTGATCTCGGCCGTCGATCCACTCCTGTGGGCGAGTCTGTTCCTCGTCGTCATCGCCGTCTCGACGCTTTACCAGTTCTGGTCCCGCCGGTGGCTGTACCTCCAACAGCTATTGTAAAATTGACATATCTGGAGTGGTTCGTCACGAGAGCGCGCGACAAAAGTTCGGTTATTGCCGACCCTGAAATACTAATTGGGGTGATATCTGACTTCACATTGGGTTCGAGTATCTTGTTTGATTTTTGCGTTCCACCTCCAGAGACCATATTATAATACTTCTAAGTCGCTGTGAGAGCAATACTCGATTATCTGCAAGTCCAATTATTATCAAGAATAACCAGATCCGAACAGTTATTTCTAAGTCGGTCGCATCATGGAATGAGCCCATGAGTCAACGTCATCCTGAACCAGGTATGAACAGCCAATCTACTCGGGATGTAGAACCTACTGCATCGTATATGTCGGACCAGCTCTGTCAGGGGTTCATTTACCACGATCAACGAGAGCGTGAGAACTGTATCGACGCGTTTGCGGCAGTCGATATCCATCAGTTCACGCACGTCGACGAGACGGATGCACGCCGCGCAGCCGAAGGATACGTCGACGCACTGTGGATCAAAGACGATATCGAAGAATCGTGTCGTATCGACGGCGAACTCGATCCGGACCAGTTGGCGGCTGCCGACTGGTCGCACATGACCGCCGCCTTCGAGCGACGAGCGGAGGCGGCTGGAATCGATCCCCGATACGCAGAGCTGTCTACCCAAGCGTGGATCAAACACAAGACCGGAGGGGACTACTGGACGCCGATGATGCACGCCCAGATGCTGGAGCTTCGGGCAGCACTTCAGGATCCGACCTACCCCAACAAGCCACGCTACGGACAGGGTGGATTTGGGGCCGAGCCGGCTCGATACGCGCTCGGAAACGAACTCCACGATACCCGCCAGTGGGAGCAGGCGCGCGAGGTCATGATCCCATACTTCCAGCGAATCCTAGACGAGCGGGACAACTGATTGCGACTCGCCTACTGCTACTCCGCCGCCATCGCCTCCGGGGAGAACTGTGCCTCAAACACCCGCGAGCCACACGCCTCGCAAGTGGCGGCGATGACGTCGATGGATCGACAGCACGACTCGACTGTCTCCTCGCCGAGCGTCACCGGTCCGTCACACTCCGGACACCGCTCTAGCCACAACCGGAGCGCGCCGAGTACCTCCGTGCGCTGGTCGAAGCCGAGTCGGCTCCACGCGGGGTGTCGCTCGCGGAACTCCTCTTCGGCGGCGATATCGGCCAGGTACGCAGCCCGCGACTCCCACTGGCCGACGCGCGTGTCGTCGATGTACGCCTCGTACGCGTCGCCGTGGGGTTCGACACGAACCCGGTCACGGTCGACGTCGAGGCCGTCGAACAGAGCGTCGACCCTGCCGTCCTCGTCTCCTCGCTCGCGATGGCGCTCGATGCGGTCGTTCCACGCTTTACGGAAGTCCTCGGTTAGGCAGAGATCCGTGCCGTCACGACACTCCTCGACTGCCCCGACGTCAAGCAGGAACGCTTCGACGTCGTCGTCGTCCTCGACGGCCGGTGGCTCGGGAACGTCGTGTTTGTCGAACAGCCGTAGCACCGAATCGGGGAAGTAGCGTTTCGTCAGCGTCGGCGTTCCGGGGACCAGATAGCCGCGCAGATAGATCGCGGCGACGGAGGCCACGAACACGACGACCCCCACCGGTGGGGAGACGAGGGATACGAGGCCGACGACGACGACCGCGATCGCAAGATTGAGGACCGTACACGGCACACAGCGGTTCTCCCCGGTGTACTCCGGCTGGCGGAAGCGATGCACGTGGTCACTGAGAGACATCGGTGAAAGGGAACATGGCGCTGCTCATAGATAATTGCTCGTTAAGCGACGTATGGACGCCGTTGCTCGTATCAACGGTCGACGGTCACGGTGTCACCGTCCCGCACGGCAGTATTGGACACCTCGACGGTCGTCGCGGACGGCTCGATTCGGTACCGTCCCGGGTTGGCGACCGTCACCTCGAACGTCCCGTCCGTGACCGGCGCCCGACGCCGGTACTCGAACTCGGCTCCGGGAATCGCCACGTCGGCGGAGAGTCGAACTTGGTCCGTCTCGGCCGACACCGAGCCCCGAATCGTCGCCCCGGGCACGACACGGAACACCTTCCGTGCGCCACCCGAGGTGGCGAACACGGCCCGGAAGTGGCCGACACCGCCGATATCATCCAGGGTGGCGCTCCCGAACCGGTCGTGGAGCGTCGACTGAACGGTCGAGGAAGCGATCAGGCCGAGATGCGGCAGATCGCGGGTGACGACGAATCCGACGCGGTCGGCGAACTCCTCGTACCACTCGTCGGCCTCGCTGGAGAACAGGAACTCCTCGTAGGTCCGGCGGGCGTAGCCGTACGTCGCCGCCTCGCCGTTCACGAAGTAGTTGTAGACCCGGTTTCGGCCCCACTTGCTGAGGACGTAGCTCTCGGGGTAGGGGATGTCGTGTTCGTCGACGTGGGCGGCGATCCAGCGCGCCGCCTCGTAGGTGGCGTCGGTGATGACGAGTCGACGGTCGATGAGCGCCGCGTAGAGCGATCCGGATCCAACGGCCGCACCCGCGAGGCCGGCGAGCAAGGCGACTCGTGTCCGATCGGGAACGACGAGTTCGTCGTCCCCGGTATCGCTGCCCCCGTCACGGGCACCGCCACCGTCGGCGACGACCGAGTCGGCGTCGCCACCGAGTTGGCTGGGGACGGGTGGTCGCACGAGGTCGAACCACGACGCGAGCAACACGAATCCGACGCCACCGAGGATGGCGGCGAAGGGGGCGAGTTCGCCACCGAAGCGTCGCTGGAGTGCCGCCAACACGCCGAAGTGAACGACGTAGACCCCGACGATCAGCCAGCCGGGTTCGAGTCGTCGCCACCCCCACACAGCCGCGGCGGGGAGCATCGGCGCCGCGAGCACCGACGCGAATCCGAGGATGACGAGCACGCCGACCGCGCCGTAGTTGGCGCCGACACCGGCGACTTCCGCGGCCTGCGTCGAAGAGAAAAACGAGAGCCCGGCCTCCAGTTCGGTCGCGAGCGACGGAATGGACCGAACGGTGACGACGGCGGCGGCGCCGAGTACCGCCTCGGCGGTCGCGAGCCACGTCCACGAGCCGTCGAGTCTGCGGACGACGACGACGAGGGCCACCAGACCGACACTCCCCAGCGCCAGCAGATCGAGCGCGTAGACGACGGCCGCGAACTGCCAGCCGAGCAGGAGGTGGACGAGGTGGGCGAGCGCCGCACCCCCGACGAGGCCGGCGGCGACCGGCACGAGTCGCTCGGGTCCCGGCCGTCGAATCTCCACCAGCGCCGCGAGCGCGAGCCCCGGACCGAGCGGGAACAGGAGGAGGGGCGCGGCCTCCCACGCCAGCGTCTGTGCGGCCACTCCGACGGCGAGGCCGCCGGCGGCGAGCCACATTCGACGGTCACGCTCGCTCCGCGAGAGCAGTTCGATCACGGCCAGGGCGGTCAGTGCGAGCCACACGTAGTCGAAGGCGTGGTGGTCGGCGACACCGAGGGCGGTCCGATAGGCGTGAGCAGGCGTGACGGCCAACAGCCCCGCCGCGGCGAGGCCGACACGGGTGTCGTCCGCGAGTCGCGTCCCGGCGCCGTACACTAGGGCGGCGGTGAGTACGGCCGCGACGACGGGGTACCAGGCGACGACGAACCCCGATCCCCAGGTGCCCGCACCGAACGGCCACGCGGCCACGGCGAGCGTCGCCACAAGCAGGGGTTCCCCGCGAATCGCCCGCTCCGTGAGCGACGGGAGCGGACCGTCGAGCAGCGCCTGATCGACCAGGTACCGGTACATGTAGGGATCGTTCGAGGCGAGGACGACCCAGTCGTCGCGAAACACTTCCTGGACGGTTGGCAGCCGAACGAGGACGACGAGCGCGAGGACGACGAGGAGAGCCGTCCGGACCCGGACACGGCGACGGTCGGGGGTGTCGCTAGCGCCGATGCTGGCGCTGGCACCGGCTCGGGCCCGGTGCTCGTCGACGGTAGTGCGGACGGCCGAGGGATCGATGAACCGATAGCCGTCGTCACCCTCCTCGACGTATCCACCGGCGACTAGGACGGACACCGTCTCGTCGTCGATCCCCACCTCCGACGGTCGCCACGCGTCCCGCTCGGCGTCGGCCTCGAGCAGGCGGTCGAGCGCCGACGCCAGGTTCGGCCGCGACTCCAGAAGCGATGCCAGATCCGTTTCGTCGGGCGTGCCCCCGCCATCCGTAGCGCTCATACTGTCGTGGTCTCCGTTGGGTGAACGAGCGCCTCCAAGCCGTCACGGAGAGAGGTTCGCGGTCGGTAGCCGAGTCGTCCGCGGGCCCGTCCGATGTCCGCCTCGCTCTTGTCGATGTCCCCCGGACGCGACGACGTGTGGACGACGTCTGACGCCGAGTTCGTCACGTCGACGATCAGGTCCGCCAGCCGGTTTATCGTCACGCTCTCGCCGGTGCCGACGTTGTACGCGTCGCCGACGTGGTCGGTGCCGGCGGCGAGGAGGTTCGCCCGGACGACGTCGGAGACGTGAACGAAGTCCCTGGTCTGGGTGCCGTCGCCGTGGACGGGGAGGTCCTCGTTTCGTCGGGCGCGAGTCAGGAACGCATCGATGACACCGCTGTAGTCGGTGGCGATACCGCCGGGGCCGTAGACGTTGAAATATCGGAGCACGACCGCATCCAAGTCGTAGAGGTCGGCGTATAGTCGGACGTAGCGGTCTGCCGAGAGCTTCTCGGCGCCGTACGGTGACGACGGTGACTTCGGATGGGATTCGGCGACGGGGACCGAGGATGGCTCGCCGTAGACGGCCGCACTGGAGGCGAAAACGACGCGCGCACCCGCGTCCCGCGCCGCTTCGAGGACGTGCAGCGTCCCGTCGACGTTCACCCGGTGGCTCGCGATCGGATCGGCGACGGAGCGGTCGACGCTGACGTTGGCGGCCTGGTGGAAGACGACGTCGACGTCCGAACACGCACGGTCGACCGTCGACGCGTCCCGAACGTCACCCTCGACGAACTCGGCGGCGTCGGGGACTACCGACCGCGCTCTGCGGGAGCAGTCGTCGAGGACGCGCACGTCGTTGTCGTCGACAAGCGCTTCGACGAGGTGGCTACCGATGAAGCCGGCGCCTCCGGTCACGAGGATCGATCGATCGGTTGGGCCGATTGTGGTCATGGGCTACTCCTCGGAGAGTCGTCGAGAGCCGGATCGGTTCGTCCGTCGGAGAGCATGTTATCTGAAGAACCCGACCGCGTCTTCGGCGACCATCCAGAGTTGGCGCAGGAGGATGCGCAGATCGAACCAGAACGACTGATTGCGGATGTAGGCGACGTCGTACCGGAGTTTCTCCTCGGGGTCGGCGCTCGTAACGTCGTTGATCTGTGCGAGGCCGGTGAGACCGGGACGGACGAACCACCGCTGTTGCCACGTGCGGACGCTCTGTCGGATATCCTCGTCGAGTTCCGGTCGTTCCGGGCGCGGCCCGACGACGCTCATATCCCCGACGAGGATGGACCAGAGCTGTGGAATCTCGTCCAGATGCGTCTCACGGAGGATACGCCCGACCCTCGTCACGCGTGGATCGACGTCGCCGCTGTCCTCGGCGCTGAGTACGGCACCGGTTCCCGCCTCCGCGTCCGGGATCATGCTCCGGAACTTGTAGGCGGTGAAGGTATCACCGAACTCTGCCGTCCGCTCCTGGCTGTAGAGGACCGGGCCGGGGCTGTCGAGTTTGATCGCGACGGCAATGACGGCCAGTAGGGGTGCGAGAACGAGCATCGCGGCCACCGCAAAGCAGATATCGAACAGTCGTTTCACGAGGCGTTCCTGCAGATCCCACGGTTCGAGGTCGATGGCGACGAACTCGTCGCGTTCGACGCCGGTGGTCAACACCGCGTCGGCGTGTTGGTCGTGGACCATCGCCGGGACACCGACGTCGAAACAGGAGTCGAGCGTGCCGAAAAACTCTCCCCGGTCGGGCTGGGTGAACGCGAGGAGGGCGGCGTCGGCGTCGTGGCGGATCAGAATCTCGTCGAGACGGGAAAGGCCACCGAGACACGTCGTCTCGGGGACCGCCCCCCCGTCGGTGGCCGCGCCGCCGTCGGTGACCGTGGTCGGATCCGCATCGACGACCGGTCTCGACGGTGCGACGTAGCCGACGACGGGCACCTCCGTCCCCTGTGTCACGTCCGAGATTGCCGCCGGATCGTCGCCGACGACGACCGTCCGATCGGGGTCGACCCGGGGGCTCCGGCGGATGACGAGAAACCACGCCGGGAGCAGGGTTCCCATGGCGAGCGTTGCCAGAACGAGCGTCGTCCGCGGGAGCCGATACGTGTAGTCGAAGTAGCCGATGGCCGCGAGTGCGACGGCCGCGAGAAACACCCGTCGCTCGACCAGCATGATCGTGTCGAGGACGCGGCGCGGACGGGGCTTGAACAGCGGGACGAGGGCTACGAGGACGACCAAGAGCGTGGTCGCGACGGCAATCGAGAGGTCGCCGTTGGAGAGCGTCGTTGGCGGCAAGCGCCCGAACACGGGGACCATGTCGGCCAGCCGTTGTGTCGTCGGGTAGTTCGCGACGACGAGGCTACCGACCGTGAGTGCCGCAGCCCCGATTCCACCAGCGAGCCGGTACCGCCACCCCGAGAGCATTACCAGTGGGGTATGCACGCACCTATTTGATTAGTCGCCGGTTAACTGCGCCGCCTCGCTCCGGTGTCCGGTCGACGCCTCGAGGTAATCCGGTCCTACCGGATCGAATCCGGACGGAAGGGCGGGCATAACTTGACGGAAGGCCGCGCGTAACGCCGCGTAATCAGCCGTTAAATCAGCAGGCCGCCGAGCACGGCCAGTCCGCCGAGCCCGACACAGAGGAGCCAGACGGCGACCCGTCGGACGACCCGCATCAACAGGTCGATGGTCGCGTAGCCGACGGCGGCGGCCACGACGAGGGCGACGAGGCCGGCGGTGGGCGAGACGCCGACGCCGCCCGCACGGACGACGCCGACGGTGCCGCCGATGAGCGCGGCGGGGATGCTGAGCAGGAAGGAGAGCCGGAACGAGGCCGGCCCGTCGTGGCCCCGCAGGAGGAGGGCGCTCGTCGTCGTGCCGGAGCGGGAGACGCCGGGCAGGATGGCGAGCCCCTGGAGGCCGCCGACGAGGACGGCGTCGAGGGCGTCGGGCGTCTCCCGAGTCGCCAGCGACCGGGCGTCGGCGAACCGCTGGAGGAGTCCGGTCGCGACGAGGAGCGCGCCGATGAGCGCGACGAACGCGCCGCCGGTCAGTTCGGTCACGACCGCTTCCAAGGCGAGGAGGGCGACAACCCCGACGACCGACGAGGCAGCGGTAGCGAGGCCGACGAAGGCGAGCGTCGCCGTCTCGGCGTCGAACGCCGACGACGGCCGGAGCGACGACCACGAGGCGAGCGCGTGCCACACCTCGTCGCGGTAGTACGCGGTCGCCGAGAGCGCCGTCCCGAGATGGACGAACAGGGCGTACGAGACGGCGAGTCCCGGCGCGGTGCCGAGCGCGGTCAGCGCGATTGCGACGTTGCCCTCGCTGGAGATGGGGAGCCACTCGAACACCCCCTGGATGAGCCCCACCACGACGGCGACCAGATGCGGATCCATACCCGGGGCTAGCCGTCAGTACGTATAGAGGGTGGGGGAACGGCGCTCGGCGAAGAGCGCGGTCGGGCTATGCGAGTCGACGGACCCGTCCGTGACCCGTCGGGGAGCGCGTTGCCCGTCCGAGCCGTCGACCACATAGGACGACGAGCGCCGCCACCGGGACGACTGGGTGGGCGAGCGCCAAGAGGGCAACGAGCGCCAGGACGGGCAAGAGCGAATCGCTCCGGGCCCGGTCGGCGAGTCGTTCACGGCGAGAGCGGGTGACTGGGGTCGAATGCATGGTCGGGGGAGTGTCGACGACGGTCGTCGATCGGGAGGGCCGAAGCGGGGAAGACGCCGTCGACGATGAGCCGTCTATTTCGTTTGTTCGGCTCATCCCGAACAAACAGACCAAACGATTTAATACTTACGGTCCATCGGGTAGAGACGTGAACGGACGGCGCACGGAGAACCACTGCGGGGGACGAGAATGAGCGGGGACGACGTCGAGGCGATCCGGCACGAGGTGATTGAATCGATGGAACGGTCGGCCGAAGTGTACGGACTGAGTCGGAGTGCCGGCCGGGTGTACGGGGTCCTTTACTTCGCGTCGGAGCCGCTGTCCATCCCGGAGTTGGTCGATGAGACCGGCTACGCGAAATCGACGATCAGCAACGTGACACGGAAACTCACGCGGATCGGCCTGATCCGTCGGCGGTCCAGCGGCGGCGGCGGGCGCCGCGTCCAGTTCGAACCCGAAACCGACCTCTGGTTCGTCGTTCAGGACGTGTTCCAGCAGTATCTCGCGAGGGAACTGGGGACGACCCGCCGGACGCTCGACCGCGCGCTGGACCGACTGGAGGAGGCGGAGACCGACGAGGCCGCGTACGACCGCGTGGCGGCGCTGGCGGCCACCTACGACGAGTTCGAGATGCTACTCGAACTCGCGATGGACCACTCGGCCGCCGAACTGATCGAGGCCATCGAGGCGTACGAGAAGTAGGCTACCAAGAGACGGAGTAGACACAGACGTCGTCGCCGTCGCGCCGGCACCGCTGGCCGCGTTCCTCGACGAAGGCGAACGACTCCACGGGGGCGTACCGGCGGGCGACCGCGCGGATCAGCCCCCGGTCGAACTCGCAGGGATAGGGGTTCTCACAGGTCATCTCACCGGCCCGCTCCCCGGTCCGCTCGAAGTCGTAGGACCCGATGTCGCCGCCGCGGTGGTTGCGGCGGTAGGCCTCGTCGATCGATCGGAGCCCCTCCTCGACCGACGAGATGCCCGTCGGCCAGTCGGCCACGTCGGGGATCTGTTCGCCGAGTCGATCCAAGATGTGCGGTTCGAGTTCGTCGGCAATCACCGCGAACGTGTTCAGCCACGCCTGCTGGGGGTACCACTCGTCGGGGGATGGGTCGTCGATACCGTTGGCCGCGAGGGCGTCGAACGCCGTCTCGCGGTACGCGTCCGAGAACCGGGAGAGCGCGTCGTCGGCGACGGCGATGATCGTCCGTCCGTGGACCTCGACGTCCTCGTCGAACGCCTCGTAGGGTGCCATTCGTACGTAGTGCGTGAGATGCACCGGGATATAGGTTGGTGGAACGGCACTCTCCCCGATGAGGGACAGGTGCTTCCCACACGTCACGGCGAGCCGCCGGAATACGAGACCCGTATCACTCCGGCGGCGGCCACAGAGCGTCGAGGCGCCGGCACCGGTAGAACCGCACGCGCCGGGTGATCGCCTTCCACCCGATCACCGCGAGCGCCGCGGCGCCGGCGTTGACGAGGATGTCGGCGGTATCGAACGTGCGGTAGGCGAGCGTCGACTGGAGGAGTTCGATCCCGGCGCCGTACGCCGTCGCGAACGCGAACACGGCACAGAGCACCTGCCAGTCGGGTCGGGAACTGGCCCGGAGGGCGTACGCGAGGGTGGCGGCCAGTCCGGCGTAGCCGACGGCGTGGAGCCACGTCGAGAGGGGAACGATCCTGAAGGGACCGGTGACGGGTCCCCCACCGGGTGGGCGGACGACCGAGAAGACGAGGATGGTCACCAGTACCGCGGCCACGAACGTCCAGCGGACCAACCGCGGTACCAGCGGCAGACGAACGCGACGGGGAGCCATACACCGCCTACGGGCGCGGCGGGAAAAACGTCGGGTGATCCCGACCGATCTCGTTTAGGGAAGTTGGTTGCCTGCGAAGGCGAACACTCGGAACCACTTTGCAGCGGTACTCGATCCGACGTGATCGAACGTATTTGAAAACTAATTTATTTGTCTTTTTATTTGCTAAAGTATACGTTCGATAGCATTCCGATTCCCGTGTGTAGCACGCTGAAATCGGAGTCCACGGCGAGGGGAGGCCGCCTGCAAGCCGGATGTTCCGTCGACGTGCGTTTCGCGCGAGGTACGGCACGGAACACCCGAATAGCGCCTGTATCCACGTCGAATGGAGTCGTACGTGGTGTAGACGGATACTACCAGGGTCGACGCCGGTACCCAGGGCCCTACTCTCGTTGGCCGACGGACACGCGTCGCGTTCCAAAGACCGCGTACAGCCAGTCTCGCCGTCGTCGACCCGAATCATCGTTCCTGGACTGCGACGTGATTCGGGTCGGCCCCGCCTGTCGGCTGTAACCCGACCTCCTGCATCCGGTTGTCAACGGTGAACCAGCGTGACCGGACACAACGTGTCGGAATATAATATAGTATATAGAAGTTATAATGTAGTCAAGTAGAGTCGGATTCCAGGCGTCGTTTCCGGCTCAAGTATCGCCGCTCGATCCAGAAATCCTACCCCGGAGCGATCGGTCCCCACAAGCCGATCGGAGTCAGCGATGAACGGGCCGAAACACGCCTCGTCCTCCTTCTGTAAACGCCGCCGGGTCAACACGGCCGAAACTCGAATTCGAGACACTCGCTATTACCGCTGAGGCGGCCGAAATCGAACAGAGATTATTCACCTCCTTGACTGCCCCGTTCCGCATCGCAACGCCACCTGCCGGAAGATCATACTACTTTTTGCGACGTAACCGCATAATTAGGAGCGTGACTGACTACGAACATTGTTGCAAAGTTGGTCGTGTGGCGGACAAGCACGACCTGACTACTCCGGTCCTCGATCAGGATATCAACGAGGAGTTGGTGGCAAAGTGGAAGGGGAAGTCGGATCATCCAGAAACCGCATTACGGCCGCTTGCGAAGTGGTTTAATTACAAATGTCTGAAAAGTATCTACATCGAACATGGCCGTGCAGCCACTGAAACGAAACTCGAGATGGAGTTTGAGGCGCTGACTGGTGACGATGAAGATCGGCGCTGGTGGATCGAAGAAGAGCTAGAAGGAAATGGAATCGACCCAGATGAACCGCGCAGCGATTTCATCTCGTCGTCGACGCTCCATCGTCATCTAACAAATTGCCTTGGGGAAACAAAGACGAAACCGGAGACGGATACGGATTGGGAGCGTGAAAAGACCGAGTACGCACGTGACACGGCCGCCAAGCAGATTGAAGAAGCTCTTCGTTCGCTAGAAAATAAAGGTATTCTCCCCGATGCCACCGAAGCAACTGTCTCCGTGTCGATTCACCTCGATTGTCCAGAGTGTTCAACGAGCGTTCCGATCCGCCGAGCCCGCCAACGTGGATACATTTGTGAAGAACATATGGACACGCGAGAAGAATTAGACAAAGAGCCCAATGCAAAGATGTAGTCGTGTCAAAGTCAACGGGGGGACTCTGGGGAGCGGTAAAAAGTATCAAGTGACGTATCCTATTGGTTTCAATACTATTCGCGAATCTCACATTGCACGATAGCGCGAAGGCCAGTGTCGTAGGGAGGCAAGACTTCCCGACTGGTTCAACACGCACGTATCGAGAACAGGCCGATCCCGCCAAGACAGTGCTGTTCAGATCAGTTGATTCCATGCGAAGTCGGAGATGAAGAAACTCATTTACAGTTTCTACTTCGGTATTCCAAAAAAATCGAGTAACTAGTAGTTCTGTGTTTTACCTCACGAAGGATATGTTTGGAACTATTCCGATTGTCATGTCGTCCATATCTGAAAAGGACGTGGCGACGGCAAGCGTCGTTCAGGAGAGTTCGCACTGTCGACGAGAACCACGGCACCGTCAACGTCGTGTTTCTCCTGCAGTTCGCGGAAAAACGAGTAAGGGCAACGGCTGTTCTCGTCGATTCAAGCGTTGTGTGGGGGTAATTCGTCCGTCGCCGAATCAACGGCGGGGTACAGCCAATACCGCTCGTCGTCGAGTTGGATCGCCGTGTCATCGAACACAACGTGCTCCGGGGTTCGTCCTTCTTCAGACTGTAGAGGGCCTTGTGAACTCAGTCGTGAACAGTAGAATGTGCCTGTTTGACACCAAGTTCCTAAGAAATACAAATACTATTTAAATTGATATTTCAGAAGGATAGAGCCAAAAATCGAGTTATCTAAACAGCCGAAATATTTCTTCTCGTCCACAAAAGCTAGCGCTATTCGGCCGATGCAACCATCACGGCCAGTGTTTTCGGGTACAGGCTACTCAGAAAACGCTCCGCCTCACCTTTCAATCCTTATCCGAACACGAGGCGACTAGGTAGCGGTGCGATAAGGAAGAGGCGGTCAAAAGATCGAGTGATTCATCCTCAGTTTGGACCGCCTCAGCAGCGATAGCGGTTGCATCGAGTTAGAATTTCTGGAGCGAGAGGCGGCACCCGAGCCAGTGATGAAGCTCGGTATCCGACACCATTTGGCTGACCTATCATTTTTATATACAATCTCGACTCTTGAAAATTTGGGTGTCGACCGTCATCGAACCACTGCGTATCGATGGGTACAGAAGGTCGATTTACAGCCGACAGGTGGGGCCGAGCCGAATCACGTTGCGGTCAATGAGACTGTGATTCAACTTAATGATGATCGATATTGGCTGTACGCTGCTGTCGATTCCGACACCAATCGCCTGCTCCATGTGCGGCTTTATTCGACGAGAATACAGGCGCTGACCGGGATGTTCTTTTCGGAACTCCGTGAGAAACATCTCGTCGACGACGCGGTCTTTCTCGTTGACGGAGCACCATGGTTGCAGGCGGCCTGCCATCGCCGTGGGCTCCGATTCCAGCATGTTACACACGGGGATCGGAACGCCGTCGAACGTGTCTTCCAAAAAGTAAAACGACGAACTAGCCAGTTTTCAAATATGTTTGGCCACGTCGAACCGAGTACCGCTGCAGAGTGGTTACAAGCGTTTGCCTTCGCATGGAACCAGCTTATCTAGACACTACCGACTGGAGGCCCGCGCTTTCATATATCCTCGTCACAAACCATGGCCGCGATGTTGGTACTCGATATTGAAAATATCGCTGGGATTCGGTCGGGGAGAACTACAATTAGTCCCGGCCTGAACGTTGTACAGGCATCCAACTTCCGAGGAAAATCTAGTCTTATAGCCGCTCTCCAGACTGTTATGGGCGCTACGGGATATCATGATGACCATCCACTCACCGAGGGTGTAGATTCCGGATCGGTTACGCTTCAAACGGAAGACGAGACACATACTGTAACTGTCAATCGGGAGCGTGGAACAAATACGGTGGACGGCACACCGTATCTTACTGATGAGACCGACCAGCTCTGTGCTAGATTATTCGCCTTCCTTGGGGAGAACAATCCGATTCGAGCCGCTGTTCGAAACGGTGAGGACATCACCGATTTCTTACAGGAGCCACTCAATATCGAGGAGATCGATCGGCAAATTAGCGAATTAAGGAACAAGCGCCGCGAAATAAAAAAAGAACTCACCGAAGTAGAGCGCGCCGCCAACAACCTCCTTACCGTCCAGGCTGATGTAACTCAACTCGAAGCTGAGTTAGACGAGCTTCGTGAGCGGAAAAACGAGTTAGAAGCCGCTCATCAAGAGCGGGAGGAGGCCGATGCCCTCGGCGACCGACTCAACGATCGCCGAAACGAGCTTCAAAACTGCAAAACGCGGATTCGTCGGACGGAGGATTCGCTCGAACGGCATGAGACCCAACTCAAGGAAAAGCAGGCTGAACTCGCGGAGCTTGATGAACCCGAGGAAGTCGAGAGTTTGGCTGAACTAGACGAAAAAAAGGAACGTGTTGACACCCTCGCCACGAAAATCGACCTCTTCGAGGATCTCCAGCGCGCAAATCAAAATATCCTCGACGACGCCGACCTCGATGTTCTCACAGACGTGGAACGGACCATCTCCGGCGACGAAATAGAGTGCTGGGTCTGTGGCAACACCGCTCCAAAGGAAGCAATGGAAAAACGAGTCGAGCGTATCGGTGACCGAGTTACGGAACTCCGGAACAAAAAACAAGAGCTCCAAACGGAACTCGATGAGTATCAACAACACAAGCGGGAAGCCAAAAAACAGCAGCACGAATACGATCGATTGCAGAGACGGATTGCTACGCTCAAGGACAAAATCGCCGAAGAGAAATCCAACCTCGAAATATACCGCGAAAAGAAAGAGCAGGTCCAAGAGGAAGTTGCGGAACTCGAGAAGGAAGTCGCCGAAGCCGAAGACGAGTATAACGAAGAGCTCACCGAAGTGAAGACGAAAATTCGAACGAAAGAGTTGGAGCTGGAACGCAAACGCGACCACCTAGCCGAACTCGAAGAGAGAAAAGCCGATCTTGAGAACCTTCGTGAAGCGAAAGAAGAACTCTCGGAGGAGATCGAAGACCTCCGGCGGGAGAAAACGGATACGCAGTACGCGCTTCGAGACGAGTTCGATGCGGCAATCGACGATATCATCGACCGCTACGCGCCAGGATTCGAGGAAGCGAGATTTGACATCAAAACGAACAAAGACGGCGACGTCGACAAATTCGAACTCGTTATCGCACGCGACGGGCGCCAGACAACGGTTGATGCTCTCAGCGAAGGAGAAGTCGAACTAATCGGCGTCGCCGTTGCGCTCTCCGGCTATCGGGTCTACGATGTTGGGGACCGTGTCCCCCTCATCCTGATCGACGGAATCAGCCAACTTGCGTCGGAACATCTCCGGCGACTTACCGACTATCTCGAGGATACTGCTGATATCCTCGTTACGACGGCCTATCCCGAAGCAGGCGGGTTTGATGGACAGATCATCAGCCCTGAAGACTGGGATGTAGTGTCCAACTGAATAGGATCAGCCTGATTGGGACAACGTTCCGTTGTCCCAGAACTTGGTTCTACCGTCGCTCTCGTTCCCCTTACGGCGAGTCAGCCGGAGTTACGTACCCATTCTGGGACAACATAAAGTTGTTTCAGACTGTTCGGCCGTTGGGACCTACAATTTGCGCCACACGTCAGTGATTCTCCGGGTGAGAAACTCGCCCGCTCCCGTCACCAGTCCGGTCGTGTTCGAGTGGACCTCGACCTGTCTCCCCGTGGCGGTACGAGGAATGAAATATGGGTGCGTTCGTCCGAGTCGCGTGTGGGAGAATTTTATCCAGTTGAACGCCGGATCGAGGCTGTGGCAACGATCAGGGCGGATACGTAACGAGAGGGCGAATATCACGATCGTCGGGCGGGGTTCGACCCGATTGAACGTCCGGTCGTCACATCAGTACTCTTGGATTTTCAGTTCGATCATGTTGGCAGCGTCTGAGACGAGCCGAGCGAGTTCCTCCTCGAAGTAGTCACCCTGCATCCGGCTGGCCGGGCCGGCAATGCTGACCGAGCCGTAGACACTCGTCTGATCCCCGTCGACGTAACGCTTGATCGGTGCAGCGACACAGCACAGCCCGTCCAGTTGTTCCTCGCGGTCGAAAGCGACGCCGCTCTCCCGAATCTCTTCTAGTTGTTCCATCAGTAACTTCTCCGCGGTGACGGTGTGTTTAGTGTTCGCCGGCAGGCCGTGTTGGTCGATGATCTGACTGACGCGCTCGTCGGGGAGGTACGCGAGGATTGCCTTCCCGAGTGCGTTGCTGTGGAGGGATTTCCGGCTTCCCTTTGCGTCGAACTCGACGCCTTTCTCCCCACTGTTCGAGTAAATGTAGAACCCGTGCCCGTATTCTTCACACATCAGGATACACATCTCGCCCGTTTCTTCGACGAGCCTGTCGACCTCGGGCTTCGCGGCGGAGTAGAGCGACATCTCGTCGACGCGATCGTGCCCGATCGTGAGGAACTTCAAGCCCGGCCGGTACGTTCCGTCGGCGTTCACCACGTACTCCTGATCTTCCAGCGTCTTGAGATGATAGTGGACGGTGCTTTTCGGCAGGCCAGTTTCCTCGGCGAGTTCCGTTCCCGTGGCCCCGTCGAGCTCGGTTAACGTATCGAGTATGGTGAGTGTCCGTTCGCAAGCTTTGATCCGCTTCGGTTCGCCCATCTCGCTCATGGCAATCCGACTATCCTGCACGACCTTAAAATTTAATCTCAGTAGCGCTCAGATATGGATTATAGAAGCAGATCGGCGAGTCACTGTGCGGATCAGCAATCATCACGCTATTGGTTCTATCACGTTGAATAGTTTTCGTTGTATCTATCTGGGATGCAAAAAATTCGGATCGGCCACAGAACGGTTCAACAAAATTGAAATTCAGATAGCTAAATATGCCGAATGATAATTTTGGATGCCAGTGATTTTCTCCGGTATAGTTCATCATCAAAGATCATCGGCCGGATAGTCACGCGCCTTTCGGGAGCAAGTACACGGATAAAACGAATTCAACGATATTGAAATTTATATCTTGTTCGATATTCGGGTATTCGCCCGCTATATTAAAGATATTTCGTGTATTTGCTTTTCTGATCGAAGACGAGCGCGCGAATTGCGCCGAATAGCGATTCCGAACAGAGTTGATTCGTTCAACTAGATTGAATCCAATCGGATACCCTCAGTCTCGGGTGTCATGTATTTCCGAACTACGTCGGATACCGGTCCCCGATGGCAAAAATCTTGTTACCAGTTTTCGCCGGTCGCACCCGTGGGGTCCATTCCGAGCCAAACGCTTTTGATAGACGGCTCGGTTGCTACGAGCATGGGTAACGCTAGCTACGACTTCAGTGAGGAGACGGTCGTCGTAACTGGGGCCAGTTCGGGGATCGGACGCGCGATAGCACTCGCATTCGGTGACGCGGGAGCGACGGTGATCAACGGGGATATCCGTCCCGAACCGAAGGTCGGCGATACGCCGACTCACGAGCGCATCCGGGAGGACGGCGGGGAGGCGACGTACGTCCAGACGGACGTGAGCGAACCGGAACAGTTGCTCGCCCTCGTCGACGAGGCCGACGAGTACGGAGGACTCGACGTCTTCGTGAACAACGCCGGCATTTTCGAGGACGTTCCCTTCCTCGAAGCTGACGAACCGACCCTCGACGCCCACTATCAGGTCAACATCAAAGGGGTCTACTTCGGCTGTCAGGCCGCAGCCCGGAAGATGCAGGGGACGGGCGGCGCCATCGTCAACGTCGCGTCGATCAGTTCTCGCGTCGCCCAAGGCGGACTCGTCCATTACGAGGCGACCAAGGGTGCCGTCGAGATGATCACTCGCGGGACAGCACTGGAACTCGCCGAAGCGGGCATCCGCGTCAACGGCGTGGCGCCTGGAATCGTTCCGACGGAGCTGTACGAGGGATACTCCGACAAGTACCGAGACGAGTCTGAGCGTGAGGAACTCGTCAAACCCATCCCGATGGATAGGCCCGGCAAACCCGAAGAGGTCGCCAACGCGACGCTGTTTCTCGCCAGCGACGCCGCAGCGTACACGACGGGCGACCTGCTGTTCGTCGACGGCGGTTGGATGGTACTGTAGCGGATCGATTCCCGCCGGCCCGACCGGCTATACGTAATAGTTTTATCTCTGCCGAGTGGGGACACTGATGTATATTGGTATGAATACACAGAGAAGTGCCGACGACTTCGAACGAATTCACTTGGTGTGGACGGACATGAACGGCATCCCACGAGGGGTGGCGTTTCCAGCCGACGAGTACGACACGCTGCTCGAAGACGGGGCGGGCTTCGCGAACAGCGTCGCCGAGTTCACGCTCGAACCGGGCCTGGTAGAAGACCCCGTCTATCCGGCCGAGGGTGGCGACATGGTCGCCTATCCGGACGACGACGCACTCGTTCCGGTGGCCTGGGACGACGGCGTTGGCTTGGTTTTCTCGGATCTGGCGGACGTCTCAGGGGCGGATCAGCCGCTCTGTACGCGGAGTCTCCTGGGTCGGATCGTCGACGAGTATCGGGAACTCGGCTACGTGCCGATGGTGGGCGTGGAACCGGAATTCTCGCTGCTCACGCCGACCGACGACGGCCCCGAACCGTTCAACGCACGCACCTCCTACGACCTCGACGCGCTCGATCAGGCGTCCGAGCTGATCCGTGACTGGACCGCGTCGATGGAGACAGCGGGCTACTCCGTCATCGGCGTCCACCAAGAGTCCCAGCCCGGGCAGTACGAGGTCAACCTCAAGTACGACGACCCCGTCACGACGGCGGACGGCGTCATGCTGTTCAGACACATGATCAAGGCCGTCTCCCGCCAGCACGAGTGCGAGGTGACGATGATGCCACGTCCCCACTCCGTCGAGGACGCCAACGGGATGCACTTCCACCTGAGTCTCTGGGACACCGACCGCGAGGAGAACCTGTTCGCCGGCGACGACCGTCACCTGGAGTTCCCCACCGGGCAGGAACCCGCGGGGGCCGGGCTCTCGTCGGATGCGGTGCATTTCATCGGCGGGATCATCGAGCATCTGCACGGGCTGACGGCGGTTTGTAACTCGACGGTTAACTCATACAAACGACTCATTCCGGGGATCTGGGCGCCGTGCAACACGGCCTGGGGAGGAGACAACCGGTCGGCGAACCTCCGCATCCCACCGGAACTGGAGGACGCAGCCCGCGTCGAGTTCCGCTCGCCGGACTCCGCGATCAATCCCTACCTCGCGCTCGCCGCGACGCTCGCGGCCGGCCTCGACGGCCTCCGAAACCGGATCGAACCCCCCGAGCCGACGACCGGGAACGCGTACCAGGAGGGCTACGAACGACTACCCCGGACGCTCCTGACCGCTCTGGACGCCTTGGAAGCCGACGACGTACTCCGGGAGGCACTCGGGGAGACGCTCGTCGAAGAGTACGTCAAGATCAAACGGGAGGAGTTCGACCGGTACCAGCAACACGTCAGTGACTGGGAACGCGACGAATACGGAGACGAGTTCTGAATGGCGACAGTCGTTCTCGACAACGTCTTAGAGTCGGCGTACACCTGCCTGACCGACGAGATCGCGACGCACTTCCCGGACGTCTCCGTCGTCAACGTTCCGCGCGGCGAAGCGGTGCCGTCCCTCGACGACGTCGACGCAGCACTCATTACCGGCAGTTCCGCCGGCGTGTACGAGGAGACGGAACACCCCTGGATCGCCGAGGAGAAAGCGATCGTCAGGGAACTCGTCGACCGGGAGATTCCGACCCTCGGCATCTGTTTCGGCCACCAGATCATCAACGACGCACTCGGTGGGACGGTCGAAGCGCAGACGCTCACTTCCGGTCTCGTCCACGCCTCGTTCGACGACGATCCGCTGTTCGACTGTGTTGATCCCGTCGTCCCGGTGCTACACGGCGATTATGTCGTCGAACGAGGTGACGACATGGAGCGCATCGGGACGGCCCCACACTGCCGAAACTTCGCGACGCGACACCGATCGGCGCCGGTGTGGACCGTCCAGTACCACCCCGAACTCACCCCACGGATCGTCGAGGAACAAGTCGAACCGGCCTTTGGCTGGGATCCCGATGGGTCGAGTTACGCCGAGTCGAACGCAATCTTGACGATCGTCAACTTCCGCCAACTCGTCGGATAGGACGTCGCTATCCTCTCGCGGCGACTGGGTGGAGCACGCGTTCGCGTGTTAAAAAAGTCGGCGACGGCGGCGATCAGTCGTCGTCGTCGACGAGCGACGTTTGGTTCTCAGTCTTCCACTTTTCGATGTCGCGGATGGCGTGTTCCGGCGGCACGTCCATCGACGGATTCTCCTCGAAGAAGTGCACCGGTTCGAGTTTGAACGACATCATCTTCGCGGGCAGGATCGGCCAGTCTTCGGGCGTGCAGACGTGTGTCTGGTTCAGGTTGTACCAGACGACAAGGTCCTCGTTGTCGACGGAGCGATCCTGTTCGACCCAGCTGGGGAGGCCCTCGCCGCCGGGGTTCTGGTTGGGGTAGTCGCCGGCCGGATAGATCTCGTCGTCGTCGTACTGAGTGGTCCAGAGGTGCTTGTCGGCCAGTCCCAGGCGCTTCATGTCTGACGAGTCCTCCTGGGGCGCGAACGCGGTGTTGTCGCCGTTCTTGTGTCGAAGCCGATAGCCGACCGGTTGTCCGGTGGCGTCGTTGGTGACGTTCTCGTTGACGATTTCCCAGTAACGCCCCGTGTGGGGGTTGGTCATCGCCATGGCCTCCGACTCGGACTCGTACTTCTGGCGTTTGGCGTAGGCCGCCTGGCCGTACCGGTTCATGTGCTCGCGAGTCGGCTCGGCGTGCGACTCCGAGGGGTCGTAGCCACCAGGCCCGTACGGGATCTGCTCCAGGTCGACCTGTCGGATGGAGTTGTTGACGCCGTCGATGTCGAAGTCCAGACGCGCCGTGAAGACGTGCTGGTGGATCATCGACTTGTGGTCGGGACCGACCATCTCCGAGGTGCCGGTCACGGTTTCGCCCGGCGGCGTCGGGCCGGTGGCGTTGCAGCCGGTGAGACGCACCTGGGCCTCGATGCCGCCGTCCTGGTAGAAGTACCAGTAGAAGGCGAAATCGTAGTTGCCGATAGTGGTGATGAACGAGACCACCAGACGGCGGTTCCGACGAACCTCGTCGTCGCCCTCGCGCCAGTCGTGGTGCTTCCAGAGCAGGCCGTAGTCCTCCTCGTGGAGACAGATGGCGTCCTCGATGACCGTGGGGTTGCCGTCCGGATCGTTGAGGACGGCGTCGAAGTAGTGCATGTACCCCAGACAGTCACAGCCCTCCGTGAGCGAGTTGGCGAGACGGCCGATACCGTACTCCCCGACGTCGAACGGGGTCTTCCAGTAGTGGTTCGGATCGGGATCGTTGTACGGCGTCGCCACCTCGGGGAAGGAGGCGCGGTTGAGGATGCTTCGGACGTTCCCGTCCTCGTCCTCGTAGCCGACATCGTGGAGGACGAGCCCCTCGCGGTGGTTGAAGCTCACCCGCAGGTTCCACTTTTGCCAGCTGATCTCGCGGCCGTCGACCTCCCAGCTCGGACCCTCGTCTTGGACGACGTTGTAGGGGGTGAGGTCCTCTCGAAGGTCTCGGTTCTCGGCCCGATAGTGGTAGGTCTCCATGTTGTTGACGACGTCGGGGTTGATGACCCCGGTGTCGACGACCTTGATGACCTCCTTCTCGTCGAGGTCGACCCACGGATGGATGCCCGAGAGCGGCCGATTGTAGGCGTTCGCACCGCGCTCTTCTTCGCTACCTTTCACCCACGCGACGCCGTGTGCGAGGCGGCGATTCGGATCGATATCCTGCGGGACGAAGTCGTAGCCGGCAGACCACGCCGTGACGATGGCGAGATCCGGATCCGCACCGCGCTTCTTGACGGCCTCACGGAACTCGTCGTTCTCCTTGACGAGCTCCTCGACTTCGACGAACTCTTCGCCGACCATGCGAGGTTGCGTGTTCGGCAACTCCTCCCAGCGGACGACTTCCTCGGCGTCGAGGGAGACGACGCCCTCGTAGGTCGTCTTCGCGTCCTTGTCGCGGATGACGATCTTTGCCTCTCGGTCGACGGACGTTCCGTCGTTTTCGTAGGCTCTCACGGCCTCTTTGGCGGGTTCGTTGAGAACGATCTCGATGAACCGCGCCTGTTCCGACAGGTCTTCTTCCGCGGCGAGGATCTCGCGGGCCGCGTCCACTTCTTCCGGGGCCAGAGGGTCGAGTGGGTGTTCGACCGGGAATTCGCTGTTTGTGCCCATTACATGCCCACTGTTTGCAGGATACTTATTAACATTTTCTGTCAGCTAAATTGTCCTTTTGCCGACCGAATCGGAGATTCCGTCGACGGCGACGCCGGCGCCGAACCAACTGGGCGAGGAAACGACCCACTCCAACCTCGGCCGACCGGGTGGGGGGACCGATAGTTCTCCTCGTTTTATCGAGAATGATGTCACACGAAAAACAAAATATTAAAGTTTGGAAGCTCCAACTGTGACATCGAGTACCATGACAAGTGAGATACCGCGACGGACGTATCTAAAACACCTGATGGTCGGTGGGAGTGCAGCAGCACTCGCTGGTTGTACCGGCGGCGGTGGCGGTGGTGGGGGCGGCGGTGACGGTGGCGGTGGCGGCAGTTCCGTTGCCGAGTCCTGGGAGCAACAGGAGATGGCGACGGCGTCAGCCGCCGAGCATCCGGAACTGCTCGAAGCGACGGAGGAGCTAAAGTCACTCTCCGGGCAGCAAGCGACCGTCTCCCACCTGACGTGGGCGGGCTACGACGGCAGCAACGTCCAGCAACCGTTCCGAGACCAGTTCGACGCGAGTACCGAACTCGACCTGTTTAGTGAAGACCCGAAAGCGATCAACCGCCTGTCTGCCGGCGAGTGGAAGGAGTTCGACGTCTTCACGCCCAACAACGCGTTCATCGTGGACGCCGTCGAGAAAGACATCATCCGTCCCATCGACGAGGAGGCGTGGCGCCCCTACACGTTCGACAATTACCTGGAGATGTTCCAGCCGGAAAACGGGTACAAATTCGGCCACGTCAACGAGGACGGGGAGTTCGACGCCGACGGCCAACTGTACGCCCTCCCACAGCGGTGGGGGTGGGTGTCGATGTGTGTCAACACCGACGTCGTCGACGAACAGGACTGGCAGTCCTACGACATCGCCTGGTCGGACAAGTACAACGTCGGCCTGTCCGACTGGTTCTTCTGGATGATCCAGATCATCATGCTCAAGGCGGGCGTGGACCCCTACAAGGAGCACAACGACGACGAGTTCGATCAGGTCGAACAGGCCACGTTCGACCTCTTCGACAACGCGAAGGCGCTCTACCCGAACGTCGCCGCGCAGAACCAGGCGCTGAAAAACGGCGAGATCGACATCCTGATCATGTCGAGCAACTTCGGGCAGGGGACGCTCCGGCGCGAGGGCAACATGAACTTCAAGAACGTCATCCCCTCGGAGGAAGGGGGCATCCTCTGGTGTGAGCAGGACACCTTCGTGAAGGGTCAGCTGTCGCCTCTCGCCGACAACTACGTCGCGTACCTGCAGAGTCCCGAAGCGGCGTACAACCTCTCGTGGCCCGAAGGCGCGAGCAGCGTGAACGTCGTCCCGCACAAGTCGGTCTTCGACGAGTACAGCGAGGAACAAAAGGAGGTGCTCCGGGTGGACGACCTCAACGACATTATCGAGAGTTCGGTCTGGTTCGACAACGTCCCGGACTTGTCGGACTTCCAGCCCATCTGGCGGGAGGCAAAGACGCGCGTCTAACCGCGGCCCGCCGACGCTACCCATTCTTTGTCCACGGCACACCGGACCGGGAGCCACTGGTCTTCGTGCCGACTGCCACGCGAACGATTAAATAATCGGACGTAGAGCTACTGAATGCATGTCCATCGGTGGCAAGACAGCGATTATTACGGGTGGAGCCAACGGTATCGGCAAGGGAATCGCCAGCGTGTTCGCTCAGCAGGGAGCGGACATCGCGATTCTCGACATCGATCAGGAAGCTGCGGAGACGACGGCCGCGGAACTCGAGGCCGCGGGCACCACGGCGACCGCGGTGGAAGGCGACGTAACCGATTTGCACTCGCTGGAGGCCGCCGTGGAAGCCGCGGCCGACGAACTCGGCGGCGTCGACATCCTGGTCGCGAACACCGGAATCTACCCGTCCGCGACGCTCGAAGAGATGGACGCCGACGATTGGGATACCGTGCAGGACGTGAATCTGAAGGGGATGTTCCTCAGCGTAAAAGCCTGCCTCCCCTACCTGAAAGAGGCCGCACACGGACGCGTGCTGCTCACCTCGTCCATCACCGGCCCGATGACGGGCTACCCCGGCTGGAGTCACTACGGCGCCAGCAAGGCCGGCATGCTCGGGTTCATGCGGACGGCGGCGATGGAACTGGCGGCGGACGACATCACCGTCAACGCCGTCCTTCCGGGCAACATCCACACGGGCTCGCTCGACGACCTAGGCGAGGAGTATCTGGAGCAGATGCGGTCGAACATCCCGCTCGGTGAACTCGGCGACATCGAGGACATCGGGAACGCCATGGCGTTTCTTGGATCCGAGGAGGCCGGCTACATCACGGGGCAGACGCTCGTCGTCGACGGCGGGCAGACGCTCCCCGAATCCTCGATGGCTCTCGAGTCGATCGACGAGTGAAAGCGAGCAGCGAACCGGTTCACCGCTGAAACGGCCCTCCAACCTTTTCGAAGTCGGTAAAAAAGACGGGACGACGCCGCGTTAGCCCCGGTACTCGAGCCAGAACGCCAGGACGATGGCGAACGAGGAGATGAAAAACAGGACCCCCGCGACCCCCGGTACGAGCGACGAGAATCCCTGCGTCAGGCGGCTGTGGATCCAAGTGGTCACGATGGTGTTCGACCCCGACATGTAGGAGGCGATGTGGTAGTTGTTCCACGAGAGGACGAACGCGAAGATCGCCCCGGAGACGATGCCGTCCGCGAGGAGCGGGAGAGTGATGTCCTTGTACAGTTTCGGTGTGCTCGCCCCGAGGTCGCGTGCCGCTTCCTCGATGTTCGGGTCGATTCCGAGTGCCGTGATCGACACGACGAACATCACGATGGGCGAGATCCAGACCATCTCGGCGATGATGGTCTGGGGGATACCGTTCCCGAGACCGATCACGTTACTCCACATCGACATCCCGAGGCCCACGATCAGCAGCGGGAAGAAGATGGGCAGAAGCACGACGATCTTGAACAGTTCCTGTCCCCGGAAGTCGTAGCGCGTGTACCCGATCGCGGCGCTCGTGCCGACGACGGTGCTGAGGATCGTCACGGGGACGGCGATTTTCAACGTGTTGAAGATCGCGTTTCGGACGCTGTCCGAGGTGATTGCCTTTCGGTACCAGTCGAGCGTGAAGTCGTACGGCAGGCCAAACACACGGGCGTTGTGGGTGGACGCGACGATGATGGCGATCATCGGCAGCATGAGGAACAGCGTCACGAGACCGATGTATCCGTACCACACAGTGTCTTCCGTCCGCGTACTCTGGTGTGACGCGTGACTGGCACCGCCACCGCTCCGCGAGGCGATCTCCTCCAAGTCGAGTCGCCGGAGGATGTAGACACCGCTGAACCCCGCGATGAGGAGGAGCGACACCGCCTGGACGGAACCCAGCGGGAAGTTCTGCGCCACGCCGAACGAGTACCCGATGTTGGTGGCCATCGTGTAGGCCGACCCGCCACCGAGCAGTTGGGATTCGACCGACGCCCCAAGCGAGAGACTGAACACGAACAGCGATCCGATGACGACTCCCGGCTTGCTCATCGGCCAGACGACGTCCTTGAAGAGTTTGAACCGACTCGCACCGAGATCTTCGGAGGCGGTGTACAGCGACTCAGAAATCGAGAGCATGGAGAGGTAGATGGGGAACAGCATGAACGGCAAGTAGGTGTAGGTGGTCCCCAGCACGATAGTCGACGTCTTGTACAGCAGCGACGGGGGAGTGTACCCGAAAAAGCCCAGAACGGAGAAGAGGACGCCGTCTTTCATCAGGAACATCACCCACCCGAGCATGCGCATGGTTACGCTCGTCAGCAGAGGGAGAATTATCAGCGCGATCAGCACGATCTTGAACCGGTGAATCTTCCGTGAGAGTGCGTACGCTGCGGGGTAGCCGATGAGCAGCGTAAGCACGACGGTGAAGACGCTGATGTACACCGTCGTCGAGAGGATGTCGCCGTAGACACCAGACCCCCTCACCATCCCGTTCACGAACTCCGTGTAACTAGCGAGCGTCCAGGTCGCCGGATTCAGCGAGAGGGCGTTCCCCGACTGCAGCGAGAACAGGACGAGGATCAGCATCGGGCCCACGAACATGCCGGCCAGCAACACCAGGATGGGCACGAGTAGCAGTCGCGGCGACCGAAGCACCTCGTAAAGCGAGAGATGCCCGGACTGGCCACCGAGGCTCCGTTTCAGTTGTTCTATTGTTGACATAGTCTTATTCGGGTACGAGGATGGTGTCCTCTTTGTCCCACTGGAAGTAGACCGAGTCGCCGTTGCTCAGCGTGGCGCCTTTCTCGTAGTTCATATCGGCGATGTACTCGTCCTCCGAGTTCGGGACGTCCACTTCGACCAGAACGCGGTTGCCCTTCACGAGCGTATTGTGGACGGTGGCCTCGACGCCGACGTTGCGTTCGAGGTCGGGGGCGACGAAGGCGTCGTCGTACCGCACGACTACGTAATCCGGGGCGACGTCGCGGGCGTCGGTGAACTCGATAGGCGCCTCGAAGGCCGAACTGGACACCTCCAGTGTCCCGTTCGTCCGCACCGCCGAGTCCAGCTCAAAGATGTTCGCGTCGCCCATGAACTCGGCGATGAAGCGGTTCCGGGGTCGTTTGTAGATGTCGATCGGTTCACCGGACTGCACCAAGTCGCCCTCCCGGAGCACGAAGATACGGTCACTCATGAGGAGTGCGGACTCGAGCGAGTGGGTGACGTAGATGAACGTCATGTCCAACTCCTCGTTCAGGTCACTCAGTTCCCGGCGCAGTTGTTTCTGGAGGACGTAGTCGAGCGACCCGAGCGGTTCGTCGAGGAGGAGAATCTCTGGGTCGTAGGCGATAGCCCGTGCCAGGGCGACGCGCTGCTGTTCGCCACCACTGAGTTCGTCGGCCTGCTTATCGGCGTACTCGACGGGGTCGAGTTCGACTTGGTCGAGGAGTTCGTCCACCCGACCGTCCTTGGGCATGCCCTGCGCCTCCATCGGGAAACGGATGTTCTCACGGACGGTCATATGCGGGAACAGCGCCCACGACTGGAACACCATGCTCGTGGGGCGCTCTTGGGGACGCATATGCGTGATGTCCGTCTCGTCGAGTTGGATCGATCCGGACGTCGGTTCCAGGTGACCCGCGATCATGTTCAGCACCGTCGATTTCCCCGAGCCGCTCGGTCCGACGAGAGTCACCAGTTCTCCGGGTTCGATCTCGAATGTCAGGTCCTCTACTGCCACCAAATCGCCGAATTCTTTGCGTATATTCCGTAATTGGATCATAGCTCTTACGTGGAGTGATACCGGGTAACAGTATCTTTTTTGGTGTACTTATAGCTATCTGTGACGAAATCGAGAACTGCCGAGGCCGCCGCCGTTGGGTGGTCTCTCGTGAGCCGAGGATGACAGGCGGTGCCGTTCCGCACGGGGCGACGGACGGACTGGACGTCGGAGTCGCTGGAACAGGTGAGCGTCCCACAATCGGCCACGACCGATGTGGTAGACCAGTCGCGCCGCACACAGGACTGGAGAGCCGACGCATGACGAGCGCTACGCCCATCAGCGGTCGCTTGGGGTTCGGAATTACTATTAAGTCATCCCCTGATGAAGGGACGATCATGTACAAGGTACTCGTACCCCTTGATAGCAGTCGAGAGCGGGAGCGAACCCAGATCTCTGCGCTGACCAAGCTTCCGGCCGACAAAAGCAAGCTAGCAGTGGTACTGACACACGTCCTGACGGACGAAGAGGAGACGGCACCAAAGGAGATGCAACGGCCGGAGCGAGCGTCAGTGGTCAAGGAAGCACGGAAGACGCTCGAAGACGAGGGGTTCTCCGTTACGGTACGAAGTGCGCACGCGCCACCCGCAGAAGGAATTCCCGATCTCGCGGACAAGATCGATGCCGATCACATCATCTTGGGGGGACGCAAACGGTCACCGGCGGGGAAAGCGCTGTTCGGGAGCGTCACACAGAGCGTGATTCTCAACACGGATCGACCGGTGACGGTCACCGGCGGGCGGTCCGAGTAACGGTCGCTACCGAAACAACTGTTCGCAATCAAAAATATGCAAGAGTTGGACGACACGGATCTGATTATCCTGCAACTGCTGTCGGAGGATGCACGCCGAACGTACAACGAGATCGCGACTGCCGTCGATCTGTCCCCGCCCGCGGTTTCGGATCGTATCAACCAGCTCAAAGAGTTGGGGATCATCCGCCGGTTTACTATCGACATCAATCACGAGCAGGTCGGCGGCGGAACGAGCGTGTTGATCATCATCGATGCAGTGCAGAACAAAATCGCCGAACTCCAGGACCACTTGGAACGGAGCGAGAACGTGGATCAGTACTTCCTCTCCGCCGACTTCTCTCTGTACGTGTTCGGGGAACTCCCCCAAGACAGACCCCATCAGTGGCTTGCCGAGACGTTCGACAGCGGCCTGGTTCAGGACATCCGAGTGAAGATCGTCATCGACAGGGGACACATTCCGGGCGTCTATCACGGGCAAGAGTAAGGGAAGACGAATTTTCAATCGACCGACACACGGGCACGGCCCTCGTCGGGGCATCCCTGCTCCCGCCCCAACGCGGGAAGCGCAGGTCAGAACGGGAAGAGGTCGCCGTCGATCCCGTCGCGTTCGATGAGTTCGATCTCGTGGCCGTCCTGGTCCGTCGTGAACGCGTACATGTCGTCACAGGAGGCGGGGTCGCGGTAGTCCGGGGCGTCGCGAACCATCAGTGTCTCCCAATCCACGGCGAGGTCGTCGACGCGGACACAGAGATGACCCCACGCGTCACCCTGCTCGTAGGTTCGACCGTCGTAGTTGTAGGTGAGTTCGACCGACATGGCCTCGTCCGGGGCGTCTCGCGGTTTCATGAAGTAGTTGGCGAAGGTGTCTGCCTCCCAGCGGCCGGCCGGTTCGTATTCGAACTTCCGGGCCCAGAAGCCGATTGCCTCGTCGGGGTCCTCGACGCGGATCATGGTGTGATCCAGACTCCAGCGCGATCCGTGGTCGCGTTCGACCAGTTCGACCTCGTGGCCGTCGGGGTCTTTCACGAACGCGTAACTCCCGCCACAGGAGTCAGGATCGCGGTAGTCCTCGACACCCTCGCTCATCAGCTCCTCGTAGGCGTCGTAGACGTCTTCGACGCGGACGGCGATGTGGCCCCACGCGTCGCCGAACTCGGGTGTTTCGCCCTCGTTGTGTGTGAGTTCGAGCATCGCCCCCTCGTCGTGCATCTCCTCCGGGCCGAGATAGACGATCGTGAACCCGTCGCCCTCGAACCGGTCTTTCTCCTCGTACTCGAGGTGTGTCTGGTACCAGTCGAGCGACGCCTCCAGATCGCCAACCCGCATCATCGCATGATCAAGTATATAATCCATGTTGAACTCCAATACCACCGACAGTAAAAATCCTGCTATTTTCCAACGGACTGTGGCCGGATAACGAGCGAGAGCGAGGCGCGTTTCGGCTGGTTCGTGGCCGATTCCGATCTTCTCGGGCTACCGCTCGCTTCGCGTGGGATAGCCCAGAACGGGCGGCGACATCCGACCCGGCGATTGTGACCAAATTTCAATTTCTATTACTGTATTATTTTTCGATATGTTATCTGGTAGAATGATTTAGGCGCACCGATCACAGCTGGGTTCAGAAGGCCGCTCTACAGCCCACGGACGGAGCTAATTCGAATCACGGTCCGATCGCGGAGACCGTGATACAGTCCGATGACGAGCGAGGCTGGCTGTACGCGGTCGTCGGAACGCGACGCGGGCTCTCCGAACTGTTCCGCGTCGAACGCCGCGAGAAACAGTTCGTCGACGGCGTATCCGATTCACGGCCCGCCATCGTCTCGGACACCGATTCCAGCAGGGTTTCTATGGAAATACCCGTCGAACATGTCCATCGAACGCTAAAACCATGGACAAACCAGTTTTCGAATAATTGTATCCACGTCGACCCGCATCCCGTTGCAAATTGGATACAAGCTCGCGCAGGGAACCAGCGACGCTGACCGCGCCCTCGTTCAGTATTACGGGGCGTTCGGCGCGCCCGAGACGCTTGCGGGGGCAGAACTCGACCAAGCCGCCCGAACGCCGACCGACTACGGTGACGAGAGAAGCGGAGAGGGGTTAAGGTGCGTGACACGCTACATCTACCCATGAGAACGATCCAGTGGGACGACGACCGGGACTGCATCGTGATGGTCGACCAGACGAGACTCCCAAGCGAGTACACGACCTACCACGCCGAAACGGTGTCACAACTGATCGAGAGCATCCGAGTGTTGCGGATCCGCGGCGCGCCGGGGCTTGGCGCCGCCGGCGCCTACGGCGTCGCCCTGGCCGCCCGGCGCACCGACGCCGACGACTTCGGGGCGTTCGTCGACGCCGTCGCAGCCGATGCCGACGCCATCGCGACCGCCCGCCCGACAGCGGTCAACCTCGAACGCGAGGTCGAGACGGTGATGGCCGAACTCCGGACCTGTGGATCGATCCCCGAGGCACGGGAGCGGACGCTCGCGGCCGCACGGGAGATTGCAGACGCGGACGTGGCGCGAAACCGGCGGCTCGGCGCCCACGGCGCCGAACTCCTCGACGACGGCGACACCGTGATGACCCACTGCAACGCCGGCGCCCTCGCGACCGTCGACTGGGGGACGGCGCTGGGTGTGGTCTACTCGGCACAGGAGGCGGACAAGCGGATCGACGTGATCGCAAACGAGACGCGTCCGCTGAATCAGGGATCGCGCATCACGACGGTCGAACTCCAAGATCGTGGCGTCGAGACGACGCTCATCCCCGACAACGCCAGCGGCCTGTGCATGCAGGACGGGCGGGTCGACGCGGTCGTCGTCGGCGCCGATCGGATCGTCCTCGACGGCGGCGAGCAGTTCGGCGACCAGGGGGTGGTCTTCAACAAGATCGGGACGTACAAACACGCCGTACTGGCCGACCGACACGACGTGCCGTTCGTCGTCGCTGCACCCCACGCGACGGTCGACGTCGAACACGGCGCCGACGAGGTGGAGATCGAACGGCGAGATGGCGACGAACTCCGGGAGATCTACGGGACGCAGAACGCGCCGCCGGAGACGCCGGTGGACAACCCCGCCTTCGACGCGACGCCGATGGAACTCGTCGACTACCTCGTTACGGAGACGGGGGTGTACGAGCCGCCACTGGATCGGGCGACCTTCGAGGACGCGGCGGAGCGAGCGGCAGTGTGAGAGCCAGACCGGGAGCTGGTTCAAGAGCCCGTGCGGCCGGTGGCGACCCCGAGCGTCACCGCGGTGAACGGGACGAGAAAGCCGAGCGCGTATCCCAGCAAGTGGACGTAGAGGTTCAGGACACCGGCACCACGGATCGGGTCGGCGGGAAAGGCGACGAACGGTACCGCGAAGACGAGTACACCCGCGACGGCGGTCAGTTCGGTCGCGCCCGGCGTCGCGAGGAGCACCCGAACGGTCTCGCGGAAGTCCGGGCTCCGCTCCGCGACGTCGAGGACGTACCACAGTGCCCCCAGCGACGCCGCGAGGGCCAGGCCAGCCGCGAGGTGACCGGCGGAGGCGACCGCGGACCGGACGATCAACACCGAGACGAGGGTCAGGCCGGCGAGAAAGAGAGCGGGGGCGAGCTGTGTCGCGGGACCGACGCCGAAGCGGTCGTCGATGTAGTTCGCGAGTGCGAGCGGCAGGTAGCCGGCGAAGGCCATCACGACTCCGGAGAAGCCGACACCGACGGCCGGTCGCGGAATCGCGAGGTTCAGATACGACAGGGCGAACGGAAAGACGCCAACGAACGTCGGGTAGACGGTGTAGAAGCGGCGCCGGCGGTCACTGCCGACGTCGAGCGCGAGCGCCACCGGCACGACGAGGGCGTACAGGCCAACGTTGACGAGCAAGTGCGCAGGGTCGAGATGGACGAACGCCGAGGCAAACGCCGTAGTCGCCGTCGGGGCCGTGTAGTCGAAGACGAGCGATCGGCGCGTCACACGGGGGAGTAGAAAGACGATTACGAGCGCCGCCGGCACCGAACAGAGGAGCGCGAGGTCCGCCGGCCGACCCCGCTCGCCGAGCGTGGCGAGGGGGCCTGAATCCGATGCAGGGGCCATCGACGTATCCTGAGGGAGGACTGGATCATAAACGGTGGCGTCCCTAGCAGTACGAGAGGTAGTCGCCGCGTCGTCGACTGCTAGAACAGTTCTAGCACCATATGTGGACAGAATTATCACGGTGTAGACGACGTATTTGTGGTGTGCTATCACGTGATGCACCAAACGTCCAGAAAGTGTGCGCCTACATCACCCGCAGCGGGTCGGAGGTACTGGTGTTCGACGGGCCAGGGTACGACGGCCCGCAGATTCCGAAAGGAACCGTCGAACCGGACGAGCGGCCACGGGAGGCTCTGTACCGGGAGGTCGTCGAGGAAACTGGCCTGGCGGCGTTCGAGACGGTGGACCATCTCGTCACCGACGTGTGGACCCGTCGCGAGACACCGCCCAAGCGGTACGTACGCCATTTCTACCACGCGACGATCCACGACCCCCCCGACGCGTGGACACACACGGTCACCGGTGCCGGCGACGAACGCGGGTCGGAGTTCGCGTTCTCGTGGGTCGATCTCGGGACGGACACCGCCTTCGCCCTCGACCTCGACGACTACCTCCACGTGTTGGCCGACGCGAGCGGCGACGGGGCCACGTCGGGCGTGACCGCCGAGTGACGCCGGGCGAGGATCGAACATTAATTTTGTAGTGTGGTGATAATGATATTTAGAGCGTGTCGTCGTCGAGAGTGATTTTCTGCTAGCAAATCGTGATTAAGCCCGATACACCGTCTAAAAGACGATATTTTCGATACGCTATCGAACAGTTCGTTATAAACCATATAATATATCGATACAATAAATTCGATTGATAAATACGCACTATAGCCCGGAAAGCGGTCGACGTCGTACGTGTCGGAGGGCATCGTGTCGGGCGGGACTCCGGTAGGCAGTCAGTGCTGGCCGTAGCTCTCGAACGTCGAACGGAGACGGGTCACCTCCTCGTCGGGGAGGATGATCGGATCGCCGACGTTGAGCGCCTGGTAGTGGATGCGCGCACAGTATTCCACCATCGTCGCCACCTCGAGTGCGTCCTCGGCGGTGTCGCCCACGGCGATCGTCCCGTGGTTCTGGAGCAGACAGGCGTCGTACTCCGTCCCCATCGTCTCCGCGACACGTTCGCCCAGCGCCTCGCTTCCGGGATGTTCGTATCTCGCGACCGGAACCCGATCGCCGGCAAACGCGATCAGGTAGTGCGAGGCCGGGATCGGTTCCCCGATCGAGGCGAAGGTGCTCGCGTAAGGGGAGTGGGTGTGGACCACGCCGCCAACGTCGTCACGACACCGGAGTACCGCCGTGTGCATCGGCGTCTCACTGGAGGCGTCGAGGTCGCCGGCGACCTGGTCGCCGTCGAGGGTGACGAGGGGGACACACTCCGGCGTGACCTCTCCGTACGGCACCCCGGACGGGGAGACGGCGACCGTCTCACCGTCGGCACACAGTTGGCTCAGGTTGCCGCCAGTGCCCTTGGTCAGTCCCTGCGCGAGCATCTCGCGACCGAGTTCACTGATCGCCGTTCGCTCCACACCGTGTGGCAGGTTTTCCGTCATGGTGTAGTTAGTGCCGCGAATCGTCGTTCGTCGGACGATTGGCGGCCACCCTACTCAAACCTTTCACGGGATCCGGCGGGTGGTGGGGGAGACCGACACCATGGCGTGCGTCTCGTTGTGACTCATTCCAAGGAAAAGTTCGTATTTTTTGACTGTATTGTAATCTGGTACGATTGTCACAGTGCCGGTCGATACCGGGACTCGTCGAATCCTGCTCGGCAGGGACTGCGACGAGTAATTTGGCGGCACAGCGAATCTTATGTCCGATTTACACCGACAGACGGTCGAACGGCGGAGACTAATCAGCTGAGTAACTATCTGGGATCGAAATCCTGTAAGCGCCCGCTTCGATCGTGCGAACCGGTTGATATCGAGAGATATCGCTCCAGTCTGATGCAACGAACGACATCGTTCAGTTTGGGCATCACATTGCAAAAAATACCAGATTGTCGAAATACGTGATCCCGACGCCGAGCGCGCCGTGAGAGTCGATCGCTCTGGTGGCCAGGTACTCGTGTCCACCCCTGGCAGTACGGCCGTCCGATATCCGAGAAGACGCCACATCGCGCGGTCGGTGAAAGACCGACCGCCACCGAAGTGTGCGGCCCTCCGGCGACAACGGATGCCCGACTACCTGCCACTTGTCGCGTGTACTGCGGCGTTTTCACCGGCGATTCGGCCAAACGTGATGCACTCCGCGAGGTTACCCCCACCTTGATACACAAACTTGAATGCCGACGATATTTCGCCGGCAGTGTAGAGGTTCGGAATCGGGGTCCGTTCAGCGTCGAGTACGCGTCTCTCGGCATCGGCCATGATACCGCCTTTGGTGTTCGGTCCACCGGGGTAGATGGGTAGCGCATAGTACGGCGGATTCGTCAGTGTGCCCATGTTGGCCGGATCACTCCCGTAGTCCCTGTCTCGGCCGTCGTTGCAATATTGATTGTAGACGCTGATCGTTTCGGAGAGGGTCGACCGCTCCATTAATTCGCGGTTGTCCGGGTGGTTTCGTATCTCCCCTGCCAGTTGCTCGATAGTCTCGGCCGTCAATATCCACCCCTTCTCGATAGCAGCGGAGTTGTCCTCGCCCCACTCAAGTTCGTGGTAACTGACGCCACGGAGACCGACCACTGCACGCTTTTGCCGGAGTGATTCGTCGAAGATCAACCACGACGGGACTCGTGGATAGACTAGTTCGTCGATGTCGAACTGGACGCCTTTCTTATAAAAGAAGTACCGGCTCGGATCCTCCGTTATCGTTCGTTCGGCCGCATACCGCTTGCCGAAATTGTCGACGACGACCGCGTGCGGACGGCCGATAACGGGAGTTCGAAGCCCCATTTTCAACCCATGTTTTCGTGTCGGGACTGCGGTCACCATTCGGGCTGCGGCTTTGTGTACCTTCGAAAGGGACGCACCGGCTTCCATCGCCATCTCGATACCGCGGCCGGTGTTGGCAGGGGAACCGTAGAAGGCCCACCCCTCGACCCCAGGCCCCTCGAGGAAATTCAGCCGTAGATCCTTGTTGTACTCGAACCCCCCAGTGGTCAAAACGGTCGCACCGGCCTCGTACGAGACCTGCTCATCGTCCCTGCTCGCGACGAGACCGAGAATTTCGTCACCTGCGTCGTCGGTGACGAATTCGACGGCGTTCGTCCCCCAATCGACGGTGATGTCACGGGCGTCAACGCCGGATTTCAAGCACGTATAGAACGCTTCCCCGGACTCTTTCAGTTCCTTGGGATCGTCGACCTGATCCCGATCCTTGTTGTTGAGCTCCCCGGAGTACGTACTGCGAAGGACCCGGTAGTTGGACTCTTCGGCGCCTGGAAACGCAGGAAATGCCGCTCCACGGCGTTTCACCGCGTCGAACTCCGGATCAAGCTCCTGCATCCAGGCTAGATTTTCCGGCGCGTACTCCGCCCACTTGTCAGCGAGGCCGTTCGCGATATCGGTGGGGAGTTCACCTTCGAGCTTCCACGGCAGATTTTCCCCGCTAAACATCGCCAAAGCGTACTGCTTGAGTGCGTTTTTATCCCCGGACGGGTCGGGGCTGTGAAACCCACCCCCGGACATACGAGTGTTTGAGTAGAAACCCGACTCGTCTTGTTTTTCAATCACTCTTACATCCGCGCCCGCGTCAGAAGCCTCGATAGCCGAACACGCACCGGCACCACCGAAGCCCACGACGAGAACATCAGTGTGATAATCCCACCCACCACTCTGTCGGAGCGTTTGTACCAGCATTCAGACCTACGATGTGGCTGCTAAGTAAATAGCTTTTGTCAAACGCGTGGTTGGAACACGCCCAGCAGCTTTCGATCTCGGTGGACTGGTGAAACGAGGGCGAGCGTTGGGCGGTCGGGACGAAAGCGTCGGTAGCCGAACCGAGGACTGAACGCCGTCCCACCACCGCCGTCAGCTCGGATACGAGCGACCCGGAAGGCGTGTGCCGGGCGCTACAGGATCTTCCCGAACCGGACCCCTCAGTTGATCTTGAAAGTGAGAGCGATAATGACCGCCATAACGCCTGCCAGGGCGAGGTATCCCTCGACGAAGTACCCGTTATCCGCGACGGCGCCGAATACGATCGGTCCGCCCGCTCCCAGCGTGGCGGTGAGCGTTCGTATGACTCCGAGTCCGGTGCCCTGCAGTTCCGCGGAGAACGAGTCTGCTAAATACGACTGGGTGATCGCACCCGAACCCAGCATGATGCTGATGAACGCCGTGACGACAAACAGGGAAAGCACCCCATCGACCACGGTGAGCAGGATGAAACCGAAAAAGGCGGGAGATAAGACACCGATCAGCGACCACCGCATTCCGAACGCATCGTAGGCTGCCCCACCGAGCGGCTTCGCCAAAATTCCGACCGCGAAGAAGAAGCCGAACATGAGGCTGGCAGTAGAGGTCGGAATGCCTTTAATCGTAGTAAGATAGGTCGGAAAGAACGCGGTGAACGACTGCCAGATGAACAGATACAGAAATAGGATGAGCGTCATAGCTCCGAGATCGGGATCTTTCAACTGTCTGAGTATACCTCGCATCTGCGCAAGATGATCGTCACTCGACCCTGTGTCCGGAGTCCGCTGGACAGGCAACACGACAAAGAGAACGACACCGATTACGAGCAAGAACGGGACGGCAACGCCGAGCCCAGCTTGCCAAGCGATCGTTGCGGCGAGAAACGACGCAATCGGCGGGAGAATCGTCTGTCCGGAGTCACCCACGGCCATCGTAACGCCGAGAGCACTCCCCAGTCGATCCGAATAGAGGTCCGAAAGGAGCGTGATCCGAGCGATGGGATACAGTGAGTGGCCCAATCCCCACACGGCAGTGGCGAGGAATAGAACCGCCAGCGACGTCGAAAGGGCGACTGCTGACAGAGCGACGGAAACCGTGCCGATGCTCACCACCAACAGCGTGCGCTCGTTGTATTTATCGGCGAGCACTCCACCGGGGAGTTGGCCGATAGATCCGAAAAACCACAGGGAGGAAACCAGCAATCCGGAGATCGTTAGCGAAAATCCGTAACTACTCTGTAAGTGGGGGATGATAACGGGATACACCATCCGCACACCGACCAGTATTCCCCACGCCGCGGCAATCGACGCGAGCGATTTTCCCTTCCCGTCAGCCCACAGAACGTCCAGTTGCTGTCTGACGAAGCCACGAGCAGTCATATAGAGCTCTATTGAAGCGATTCACACAGTCTTACATTAACCTATCGTCCGCGGCGAGTCCGTGCCGGCGACACGGCCGTCGTAATGGCTGAACGATTCCACTGGCGAGAGCGTACCTGGCGACCGTGCGTCCCCACACCGAAGATCCGCCGCGACGGTCGTCCGCAAACGGTGGACGGCCTAATTCGTCCATCCGGACAGCCGTTGTACCATCGGTTTGACGATGGGGAAAAGCAGGAGAATGACGATCAGAATCGAGATGGCGAGTGAAATCGGCTGGGACGGGCTAACGAAGATCATGGGAGAGCCGTCCGAAATCTGCAGCGAGCGGTAGAGATTGTCCTCGGCTATCGGCCCGAGAACGACTCCCAGCACGAGGGCGATGATCGAATAGTCGTACTTGACGAAGTAATATCCCAAGATTCCGAAGACCATGGCCGTAACTACGTCGATAGGGTTGATACGCAGCGCTAGCGAGCCAAACAGCCCGACGACGATGATGATCGGAACGATGTAGTTTACGTTTACTTTGGTGATCACCCCGAACCGCGTGATGAGGGAGACACCGAGCAACAGAATCACGAGATTGCCGACAACCAACGCCGCAAGGAAGCTGTACGTGATTCCGACGTCGCTGGAGAAGAGGCTCGGCCCGGGTTGAATCCCGTGCATCAGTAAGGCGCCGAGAAGGACCGCTGTCGTACCGCTGCCGGGGATGCCGAACGACAAGGTGGGGATGAGAGAGCCGGCACACGTCGCACTGTTGGAGGCCTCGGAGGCAATGACGCCGCGGGGATTGCCGTCCCCGAACGATTTGGAGTCGTCGCTTCTCATCGCTTCGGCATACGATACGAAGTTGGAGACGGAAGCGCCGGAGCCAGGTATCGCCCCGATGGCCATCCCGATGAAGCCGGATTTGAGCGTGGTGATCGGATTGTAGAGCACCGTCTTGACGCCCTCGATGATACTCCCCTCGAGTCCGGCCTCCTCGGCATCTTTGGCGATGGAACCGCCCTCGCCGGAGAGTTTGAACATCTCCGCGAGCGCGAACAGCCCGATCAGTACGGCGATGAACGACAAGCCGTCGTAGAGAAGAGGATGAATGGGATACCGGAAGTTCGCCGTCATCGGGGCGATCCCGATCGTCGTGAGGAGAAGTCCGAACGATCCGGCGACGAGTCCCTTCAGCATCGCTCCTTCAGCGACGACCGTGATCATCGCGATCCCCAGCAGGGCGACCAGGAAGTACTCCGGAGAGCCGAAACTAAGAACGATGATAGTCACGACGGGCACGAGCAGGTACAGGATACCGACGGAGAGGATTCCCCCGATCGCGGAGCTAACGGAGGAGATAGCCAGTGCGTTCTTTGCTTTCCCTTGCCTCGACATCGGATACCCATCGAAGGTAGTGGCGGCAGCACCGGCGGTTCCGGGGGCGTTCAGTAGAATCGCCGAGATGCTGCCACCGTAAAGGCCGCCGAGGTACATCGTGACGAACATGATCATCACGTTGACACCGTCGAGCGACGCCGTGAGCGGTAGCAAGACCGCAATGCCAATGATCGGGCCGATACCGGGAATCGCGCCGAGTACGATCCCCAACAGTATGCCAGCGAGGATGTACAGCAGAGTCGGCCAACTGAATACGTCGATGAACGACGTGGCAATCTCGCCGAGCGCGATCGAAATCACAGGACCCACCCCGTCATGAGTCCCTCATTGAGTGGCAGTCTGAAGAGATCCATGAAGACGTACGCGATACCCAGGCTCAGCAGAGCGAGCAGTACGACATGTCGGTTCGAGATGTCCATGATCTTCGAGTAGATGGCCACGAAAAACGGCGTGGTCCAGATGTATCCGATGACGAGTCCGCTTGCGGTGTACAACACGGTGAGGAAGATCGTGACCTCGAATTTCGAGATATCCAGACCTGCAACGGTCACCAGTACGGAGGTGGTCTGACCCGAAGGCTCCTCCATGACCTCGTCGAGTTTCTCGGAAATCTCTGAGCTCTCGGAGACGTCCGTCAGGGACTCGGACGACGAGATCGAAAAGAGCGACGGGAACAGGTTGTCGAGCAGTAAGATACTCCCCCCCAACAACACCACCGTGGACATGACCTGTGGAAACCTGGCTGCGCTCGTTGGGTAGTTGTCTGCCGTCACTAACATACTGCCGGAAACGACGATCATCATCCCGAGGAGGATCGTTTCACCGTCGATGTTATGATTTAGTTCGTTGAGTCTGGATTTCATGTATTCTGTGGACGAGTTCAGTCCGGAGGTTCAAATACGTCTCGAGATGGAGGGCCATGCACCGGAGTGGCAGCCAGACGAGTTGCAGTTACTCGATGCCCATTTCCTCACGGATCATCTCCATGTCGACTTGCTCCGGAATCGTTTCGAGGGCGCCGTGCCACCGCTCGCGGCACACTTCGCGGTCACCCCAAACGACCACGTTTCCGGTCTCCTCCTCCCACTGAGCCGACGCATCGCTCTTTACGGCCTCCTCGAATGCCCCCTCGAGGGTGTCGACGACGTTCTCCGACAGACCCTCCGGACCGAGAACGGCCCTCGAAACGACCGAGAACTGATTGACGTTGTCGTAGCCGTAATCGGTAACGGACGGAATATCCATCACGAGACCACCGTTGTCGGACAGGTCCGCGACGACCTCCACGTCCCCCTCCTCGGCGAACGGTTGCGCTGCCGTTTCGGAGGCGATACCGGCGGCGACTTCGCCGGATGCAACCGCTTGGGCAGTCGGCCCCGACCCGTCGTACGCGATGTACTCGTCGAAGTCCATCCCGTGATTGTCACGAGTCTGCAGGGCGGCGATGTGAACCATCGACCCAACGGCCTGCCCACCGAAGGATGAAGCCTCTCCGCTCTGGTACAGTTCGATGAGGCCTTCGTAATCGACGTCCAGATCGGGGTTCGCCATCACGACGTGTGTACTCTCGCCGACGACACAGATGGGAGTGAAGCTCTCGTAGGAGATCTGCAGCGTGTCCGGCGCCGCGAGATACGTGAGCATCCCCGTTCCCGGCGGGACGCCCATACCGATCTCGTATCCGTCGGGATCGGCCATGCTGATCTCCGTCATACCACGAGTCGCTCCGGCACCCTCGATGTTCTCGACCTGCATCGGGTTGTCCAGGATGTCGGAGACGAGAGGAACGAAGTGGCGTGCGTAAATGTCCGTCCCGCCGCCGGGCCCGTACGGAACGATGAAGTTGATCAGTTCGCTCGGGTAGTTGGACCCGCCGCCACCGCCGTCTCCACCGCCGTCGCCACCGTCTCCACCGTCACCGCCACCGCCGTCGCCACCGTCTCCACCGTCACCGCCACCGCCGTCGCCACCGTCTCCACCGTCACCGCCACCGCCGCCGCCGCTACAGCCAGCAAAACCTGCAACGGCTGCGACACCGGTCGATTGTACGAAGCGCCGCCTATTGACCACGGAAGGGCTGCTACTGTCTTTTCCCATGCCAAGATGAGACATGACATGCACCCATATAAATATTGTGCATGGTCTTTCCGAAGAATCACTATACAGAGAGCGTCAGCCGTCGAGACGTGGGACGTCAGAGTGCTCGGCTACACCGCTCTCGTCGTCGCACCTGGTTCGACAGCCCGCGAGCGCGGCGAGTGACGGGGACGTCCGGAGACACGTGTCGCCGCACGATGTCGGGGACCCGTTCTAGCGTCCCGAACGACAGTGTCTCCCGTCCCATTCAACTCCGGGTGAGACGACGGTGGGGAACCGGGAAAGCGCTCACACGGGGGCCGCCCGCTGCCGATCCGTGGAGCACGAACGCTACCGGTCCGTGAGAGGGGTCCACGCACGGTCGACCTCACCGACGTACCGAACGCGCGGGCGCATGATCCGATTGTCCCGGTACTGTTCGATGATGTGACCGATCCAACCGCCGACACGGCTCATCGTGAATACGTTGGTGAACAGATCGGTGGGTATGCCCATCTGCTTGTACACCGTCCCGGAGTAGAAGTCAACGTTGGGGAAGAGACCTTTCTGCTCGAATCCCAACGAGCCCATATACGCCTCGATGTCGCGGGCCATCTCGTACCACTTGTCATCCCCACCGTCGCGGATGAGGGTTTCGGCGTGGTCCTGGAGGATGTATGCGCGGGGATCTTTGACGTTGTACACCCGATGACCGTATCCGTAGACGATCCCCCCCTCATCGAGATACTCGTCGATCCACTCGCCGATGTCCTTGTCACTCGCCTCGATCCCTTCCAGAATGGTGATGACGTCCTGATTAGCTCCGCCGTGGAGGGATCCCGCGAGGGCCCCGATCCCTCCCGCAACCGCCTGATAGGGACTGGCGAGTGTGCTGGCGATGACTCTCGAAGTAAACGTAGATGCGTTCGTCCCGTGATCCACGTGGATCTGGAGCGAGGTGTCCATGACCTCCGTTTCGGCCTCGTCCGGTACCTCACCACGCATCATATACAAGAAATTAGCAGCGTGAGAAAGATCGTCGCGTGGGGCGATCGGTTCCTCCCCGTTTCGCAATCGGTAATACGCAGCAGTAATCGTAGCGATCTTGGCAGTGATGGACTGGCCGATACCGATCACGGAATCGACGTTCGCTTCGAAATCGACGTCACGGGTGTCCCGATATCCTCCGAGCGCAGCGACTGCGGACTGAAGCGCGTTCATCGGATGTTGGTCGTGCGAAGCGAGATCCGCAAGGAGACGCAGAATCTCGTCGGGAAGTTCACGTTCCGCAGCTAACTCCTCGACGAACTCGTCGTATTCCGCTTCGGTGGGGAGCGTTCCGTACCACATCAAATACAGCGTCTCCTCAAAATCCCCGTACTCCGCGATGTCTTCTATATCATACCCCCTGAAGACGAGGCGGCCCTGGTCGCCAAAAACACAGCTGAGCTCCGACTCATCGATGACGACCTCGTCAAGACCTTTATGTATTTGTTCTGAATTCATACGCAAAGCGATTCAACATTCATTCTCATCAATCTTCCGGTGCCCTGAGAGTACGCATACCGGAAGGCCGAATGGGTGTCCGAGGAGCCACTTCGAAGCACGGGGCGGATCGACGGAGAGGGCCGAAGGAGTCCGGCTGAATTATTTCGGTCGGAACTTGGGCAGCGTTACCTCGTCAGTGACGTCTTCGTAAACGACCTCGACGGGCATCCCTTGATACAGTTCGTCGTTTTCCGCCTCGACGACGTTGGAGAGATACCGGGGACCCTCGTCAAGTTCGATCTCCGCCACGTTGTACGGAATCGCATCCGCGACATCGTCCCAGTAGGGACGGTGGATCACGACCCACGATTTGACTACCCCATCCCCCGACAGTTCGGTCCACTCGTACTCCGTCGACCAACAGTCGGGACAGACCGGTGCGGGAGCCCACCAGATGTAATCACAGTCCCCGCACTGTTGCATGCGAAGTTCGTGATTGCGTGCTGCGTCCCAGAACGGTGCATCTTCGTCACGGATCTCCGGTAGCCTGGATTCGCTGGACGGATTATTGTTACTCATCTTATGCCCTCCGGAGTACGACCGAGTCACCCCACGGCGTTGCCCACTGCACGGTGTCTGCTCCCGTGATCTGTCGTTTGTCCGCGTTCCCTTGCAACTGATTGTACATTTCTACCATATGATTCCAGCCCGAGATATGTCCGTTCGACAGGTGCCCACCGTGTGTGTTCACGGGGAGTTCGCCGTCGATACTGATGTTCCCGTCTCTGGTGAACTCGTGAGCCCGTCCTTCTTCGACGAAGCCCCAACGCTCCAGTCCGAACCAAATGTTTGGCGAGAAGGCGTCGTAGATGTACAGTCCATCGACGTCATCCCGAGTGATCTCACTGTTCTCGTAGACGTGGTCGAACTCACCCGAATCGATTTCTCGCTCTTCCTGCGTTCGGATCCCCATCCCCGGCCGAGCAGCACCACCTCCGACGTAGTTATTACGCCCGGCGTGAAGCCCCTCCATCGAGGTGATGTAGGCGGGATCATCGAACGACCGTGCGTTTTCAGCGCTGGTGACGATCACGTACGCACCGCCGTCACTTTGGGCTGCACAATCGAACAGGTGGAGCGGCTCCGCGATCCACCGAGATTCCTGATGCTCCTCGATAGTGAACGGCTCCGAGTAGTGCGAACGGGGATCCAGGGATGCGTGTTCGCGTAGCGTCTTCGATACATGTCCGAGGTCCTCGCTCGTTGCCCCGTACTTCTCCATGTAGTATCGAGCGTGCATGGCACTGGCGGCAACGGGCCCTGTGAAGCCATACCAAGGCCTCGGATACATCTCGTGTTGACTGCCGTAGTCGGCGAGGCTAATTTTATCCTCACCGCCGACCTGAGAGACGGCGTTCCACTTCAGTCCGATACCGGCGACCACGTAATCCGCCAAACCGTTCTCGACTGCCATAGCCGCGTGGCGAACCGAGTTGCCGACGAATCGTCCCATATGCTGCTTGTGATCGGCAAATCTGAGGTCGAGCCCAAGGGCTTCTGCAAGGTGATCATAGAAGGTTGCCAATGGGGGCGCGTAATTCACGATGAGCCCGTCGAGGTCGTTCTTCTCGAGTCCGGCCTCGTCAAGTGCGTTGCCGATGGCTTCCGCCGAGATTCCAATACGGGTAGAATCCGGTAATTCACCGAACTCCGAAGTCGTACCAGCACCAACAATTGCTGGATTATCTGCGATTTTCATGAGCAACCGGATGCAGGGTGTTATCGCAGTCTAATAAAATTACTGGTGCATGGGAGCAAGTACCAACTGACTCCGAGCGGAGGGCGCGGACGCTCGCTTCACGCTCCCGCCGGTGGAGTAGGCACAAGGTAGTCGGAGTGGGCATCACACCAGCCGAACACTTAGGTTACGACACGATCAACCACCATCCGCATGGCAGTCGCAATAGTGACCGGTGGGAGCGGAGGTATTGGGAGTGAAATCGTGCGGAGTCTAGGTGAAACGTACGACGTTGCGATCCATTACTACAGCAACGAAGCAGGCGCCAAGGCCCTCGAAAAAGAGATGCAGGAGTCGACGGATCGGAGCTTCGCTACCTATCAGTGTGACATCGCCGATCCGGCCGAGGTAGAGCACATGATCGACCGAATCACGGAGGAACTGGGCGAGATAGAGGTACTCGTCAACAACGGTGCGTCGGGGACATCGACGTCACTCGTGGATGCGACACCGGAGTATATCGACCGAAAAGTGGCCGTGAATCTGCAGGGTGCGATGTACTGCACCAAATACGTCTTGCCACGAATGCGCGACAGGACGGCGGAAAGCAACATCGTACACATCTCCTCCTCGGCAGGGATCCACGGGAGTCGGAGGGATCCGAGCTACGGTGCAGCGAAGGGTGGCCTGATTTCGTTCTCGAAATCCATCGCTCGGGCGTACACCAGCGAAGGAATCTTTTCGAACGTGGTCGCTCCGGGCCCGACGGATACGGAGATGTACCCCGCGGAGAACGTTCCCACCGCCGAGCAGAATATGCGAATCAGCCGGCTGATCCAACCCGAAGAGATTGCCGAAGTAGTCGACTTCTTCGCGTCAAATACGGCAGTTTCCGGCGAGATACTGGAAGTCGACGGTGGGCGGGACATTTAGGCGTCGTACCGGTTCAACTACGGCTCCATCTCGATCACCGGGACTCAACTGGATTGTACCGCACCGCTGGAGAGTAGCCGGTCGATTTCCTCGTCATCGTAGCCTCTCTCTTCCAAGATCTCTCTCGTATGTTCCCCGAGAATCGGTGCGCGGTGCTGGATCCCACCGAGCGTACGCGAGAACTTTATCGGCTGACCTGCGATCGTTCGCTCCTGACCGGACTCTCCGTGCGGGACGTCGACGAGCATTTCGCGGTCTTTGAAGTGCTGATCGTTGAATATCCCTTCAGCGTTGTACAGCGGCCCCACCGGGAGGAACTCGTACAGTTCCTCCATCACCTCCTTTTTCGAGTGCCGTTTCGTCCACTCGTTTATCTCGTCGTAGAGCGTGTCTTCGTTCGACTTTCTGTCTTCTTCCGTCGGGTATTCGTCGCTGAGGTGGGGCTTGCCGATGACTCGACAGAGATCCGTCCACATCTGATCGGTGATGGCCGCGATGACCACCGAGCCGTCAGTGGCGTCGAAGACGTCGTAGGGGAAGTTGTGCGGGTGGCTGTTTCCGGGCAGCCCGGGGTTCTCACCGTCGTACGAATACTCGATCATCCGGGTGTCGGTCAACGAAAGAATGGCGTCGACCATCGCCACGTCCACGATCTGTCCCTCACCCGTTCGCTCTCTATGCCAGAGGGCGGCGAGCAAGCCGACGACGGCTAGGGTTCCGGGGAAGATGTCGCCGATACCGGGCCCGACTTTCGTCGGACCACTTTCTTCGGAGCCAGTGACGCTCATGATCCCGCCCATCGCCTGAGAGACCATATCGACGGTTTTGCGACCGGAGTACTGACTTTCGAGAACGTCTTCGTGGCCGAACCCGCTAATCGACGCGTAGACGATATCCTCTTTCACCTCTTTCATATCTTCGTACGAGACCCCCAATTTCTCCGTCACTTCCTGACTTCTGAAATTCTCCAAGACGACGTCGCTGTCCTCAACGATATCGTAGACGGTTTCGCGCCCCTCCTCGGTGGTCAGATCCACACACAGACTGCGTTTGCTTCGATTGACGCTCTGGAAATACGCTCCGTACGGTTCGTCCTCGGAAAGATGCGGCGGACTGCTCCGAACGGTGTCACCCCAAGGTGGTTCGATTTTTATCACGTCCGCGCCGAGGTCAGCGAGCAGCATCGCCGCGTACGGACCGGCTATCGCCTGACTCAAATCGACGACTTTCACACCTACGAGTGGGCCATGCCTAGCTTCGGTATCGGTATCCATAGTACCTATATGGACAATAGCTATTTTGAATCTTTCGGGGCCGGTGATGGTGGATCACACGCTAACCCAAAGAGGAGAGACCGGCCGAGACAGGCTATGAGAGCCCATCCGGACTACTACAGCGGTTCACTAGCCGGGGACCGCGGGGACAGCCCATTTCGGCCGAGAGAGTGACACGCCACAGTCGACGGTCAGAGGGTGTCGGTCAACACCTGCTCGAGTGTCTCGGGGTGTGGGTCGCGGGGATTGGTTTTTAACCGCCGTTCCTGTTCCAGAGTGTTGTCCACGATCGTGTCGACGTCATCCTCGTCGAAGCCCAGGTCGGCGATCGAAGTGGGGAGTCCGATTTGCTCCGCGATGCGGAGGCATTCGTCGATCAGCGCGTCCGCTCGCGAGCAGTCGTCACGCTCCCCACTCCCGAAGCGCTCCAGAATCTCACAGTATCGCTCTCTCCGCGTTGGGAGGTTGTACCGCAATCCGGCTTCGGTAGACGCCGCGAGGCACACGCCGTGTGGAACGTCCTTCAGGCCGCCCAGCGAACTCGCCAACGCATGGACCATCCCCAGTCCGGAGATTGTGAACGCCGCTCCCGCAAGGTGGGACCCCAAACTGAGTCGTCGACGAGCCTCCCGATTCGACCCGACGAGAACGGACTGTTCGAGTGAGTCGTGAATCAACTCCGCCGCAGTTACCGACCGGGAACGAGAAACACAGGATGCCCCCTGGTAGGTGATCGGTCGGTCGGGAACCCACGCACGATCCTTGGCCAAGTACGACTCGACGGCGTGCATGAGCGCATCGTAGCCCGAGCGAGCAGTGATCCCGGCCGGGAGATCGTAGGTGAACGAGGGATCGACCAGAGCGAGATCCGGGCGGATATATTCGTCACTGATACCCCGTTTGATACCGTCGACGGTGATCACCGCGGTTTGTGTCGTCTGAGAACCAGTCCCGCTCGTCGTGGGAATCGCTATCAGCGGCAGGGTCGGCCCCGGAACCGCATCCACGTATAAATAATCGCGAGGGTGCCCACCGTGAGTCAAGAGGATGGAGGCGACTTTGGCGGTGTCGAGAACGGAACCGCCGCCGACGGCGACGATAGCGTCGACACGGCTCGTGGGTAACCCGTCGAACTCGTCGACGGACGGTTCAGTGTCGGCGAGATGAAGGCAGGTTTCCTCGACACAGTCGGCCATCCGAATGCGCCGTTTCACCTTCTGAAGGATTCCAGCGTCACGGACACCAGGGTCGGAGATGAGTAACGGACGTTCGGCGCCGAATCGCTCCATATGCGAAGTGAGCTCGGAGTGACTGTTCTCCCCAAAGACCGTGTCGGCGGAGACGATGCTGAGACCCATGTGGAGTGTGGCTAGTGTCAGTGCAGGTAGCTAAATAGCTTGTGAAACGGGTGAGGGATTATTTTCCCACCAATCTCGTTCAAGTATGCAGAACACTTTTTATCGTGTCTACCGTGGATGGAGACATGAGCAACACAGAATGGAGCCGGGTGACAACCAGCGTGACCGTTTTTGAGATCGTAGAAGCGATAGACGAGTTGAACGGTGCTGAATTAACCGAACTCACAAACGAACTGGAGTTGGCCAAAAGTACGATACATCGGCACCTTTCAACGTTGGTCGACCTAGAGTACGTCGTCAAGCAGGGAAACGAGTATTACTTGGGGCACAAGTTCGTGAAGTTGAGCAATCACGTGAGAAAAAGAAAAGATCCGGCACTGAAATTAGCAGAGCCGAAGGTGAAACAAGTAGCAGAACAGACCGGAGAGCGAACGCAATTTATGGTAGAAGAACACGGGAAAGTAGCGTACACATTCCTCGAGATGGGCAGCGACAATGCAGTTGCAACCGGCGTCGAGGAGGGGCGGAGAATCCCGATCAACGTGTCCTCCTCGGGCAAAGCGATCCTAGCCGAACTGCCGGATGAGCGAGTTCACGAGATACTGGATAACAATGATCTCGTGGCGTGGACCGAGAATACGATCGTATCCAAAGAGAAACTGTTCGAAGAGCTTGAACAGATACGGGAGCGGGGGTACGCACTGAACTGGGAGGAGAGCATGAAAGGACTGAGAACCATCGCAGTACCGGTCGCTCCAAAGGAGAGAGGCGTGATCGGAGCCCTGAGTATCTCCGGACCGGCACACCGCTTTACCGGTGAAAAGTTCACCGAGGAGCTTCCAAATCTGCTCCTAGGAGTCGCAAACGAGCTAGAGCTGGATATCGAGTATTCGGACGAGGTATAGACTGGACCGGACGTACGTCCGATCCAGAACCGATCGGTGGTCCGATCACCTCGGTCGAAGGGGCAAGTCGATGCGTTCGATCCAGCACGGCATCACCACAGTCCAACAGCCCAGTGCGACCGATATCGCTCGACGAAACCACCACCGGTTCACGCACCCGACGAAATCGGGTATCGAGTAGCGAATCACATCGGCGCTCGGAGGTCACGGATGCGGTAATGAATTCTAACTTTTTGAACGCATTCGGGTGAATAGGCGATAGAATGACGGACTCCCTGCAGAGCCACCGTTCAAACGTAACGATCGATTGTGGGTTTTCATAACGGCCGTTCCACGGTAGATCACACCACGAAGACCACATATATCGTCGTAAAGTAGTATATACATGGTTTTCTAAATATTTGAATCACTGGGCGCTGTCGACCAACTACACGGAGAATCCACGCTTCCGTGGCGAACCGCCTGCGGGATTTGTATAACAAAACTACTTTTGTTATGGTGAGGCAGAGTTCCTCCCGCTCCGTCGCACCGACTCGGCTTCGACTCGCAGCCATCGAAGACCGAGAGTCGATCCGTTGACGGCGAGTCGACTCCCTATCATCCGGTGCAACGATCCGAACGTGAGAGCGAGCGCCGAAGTGTGTATAATATACATATGTTTGTTATACACGAAGGAGGGTCGATGCGACCGGTTTTCTTCCACGGCCGGGGCAATCGGACGATGGACGCCGAGATAAAAAATATCATTTGAATTGTTTTTCGAGTAGAATATAGGATTACTTAGAATTCGAATACGGTGGCTGGTCACCCCTCCGTGGCACGATCGTTACGACGCATGCGTCACCCGTTTAGACGGGGCGATCCGACCAACAGATCTCACGGTCGGCGGCCCAGCACCGACGTGGTAAATCGATATCCACCGCGCTCAACACCGATCGTTCACTTCGGTGTGGCCCCAAAATTATTTATAATAACGTGGAATACGGCGATAATATCGATACGATCGTCCTTTGATCGAATGAATTTTGTATTAAATAGCCAGTGACACGATATAGGGATCGAGTCGGAGGAGAGGCGAAACTTCCTGCGGAAGGGATCGATCGCATGGCGGCCGAATCGGGCGCGATACGCCGAGTCCGGATAGCAAATGCGAGATCTCGATACGGGAGCAGACGGAGGATGTGGTATCCGACGACACTACGATAGCTATAGAAATGTACTATTATATCTTTCTGATATTTTGGCGTCAATCGATCGAGCTCCCGCTCACGGAGAATGCGACCAGCCGAGACACCGGTGCAGATCCGATACGGTGGAACGGCAGTCAGGCCCTGCGAGGAGTAGTATGAGCTGTACACCGTCGTCGATCACACGCGTTCCGATTGGCGAGCAGGATCCACAGTTACCGCTGTCGGGACCGCTCCACGTGCAACTCGATTCAGCGGGTCACAGGCAGTAACCGAGCTTCGAAAGAGTATTTCGCCGGCAGCGTATCGTCGTCGCGAGAGGCCTGCCGCCGCCGAGTCGGAGTCGGGTGAGAGCCGTGAACTGCGAGGGAGTGCTCCACACGTGGTCAGGCGATTCGTTTGCTGGCGGCCGACCCGCTCCAGACGGACCGTCTCGGCGGAAGACCGTATGGAAAGAGGAGACGTCGGGACGACGGGCACCCATCGGAACGACGTTGGCCGTTACGGTCGCCCCGGATCGAAGGCCATTGAGTGATCGTCTCCACGTCCGGTTCGACGCAGCGCTGGATCGCGACAGACGACCGATCCCGTCGGGGAAGGGTCTGCGGGAGCGAGTGGATCACACACGCGCCAGTGGCACTGCGTTCCGGACGGTTCGACTGACGTCGTGTTCGGTTAACAAACTTTCGGTCGGTCGGCTCCGTGACGACACATAGACGCGCTCGGACCGAGCCTCGCGGTACGTGCCGATGGCCAAAGCTATATGTCGACCGTCGTACGAGATAGGGACGCAATGCCTAGGATGCCGTATGCCGACGACGAGGCACTGCCCAGTGACTACGACATCCTCCACGAGATGGAGGACGCGATGGCCGACGGGGTCGACGAGGACTGGTGGAACGCCCAGCCGACGGTACGAACGTTCGCCAACAACCCCGATCTCGCCGAGACACACGTCCACGCCAACGTCTCGATGTGGAAGAAAAGCGGGCTCGCTCCGCGGGAAGTCGAGTACGTGATCCTCGCCGTCGGCCGGGCGATGGACTCCGACTACGAGTGGCACGACCACGTCATCAAAGCCATCGAACGTGTCGAAATGTCACGCGAGGAAGTCCTCGCTATCGCCGAGAAGGACACGTCGGGGATGGACGACGCGACGGCGGCGCTGGTGAACTATGCCTTCGAGTTCGTCGACGAGTACGGCGCGGTGAGCGACGAGTGCTACGCCGAGTTGCGCGAGCACTACGACCGAAGCACCGTCGTCGGTGCGACGATGCTCGCCGGCTACTACGTGTTCTTGCACCACGTCGCCACGGCCCTCGGGCTGGAACTCGAAGAGGAGTTCGTCGGCTGGGAGCTCGAAAACTACTGAAAGGCGACGCCACCTCGGCCGGACCAGGATCCCCGGAGCGGGATGCGAACTGCGGGCTGGTGTCTTTGCGAGGCGCGGTGACCGACGGTCCGCCGGCGAAAATGTGCGAAATGGAAACGCCAGATATCGATCGACACGTCGACAGTAGCCCTACGAGAGTAATCCCCCAGTGATGCCGGCGAGCTCGATAGTGCCGCTCTTTTCGACCTTCGCTTTCGCCGAGACGTACATCGTGTACACCTGCACGGCGAGGGCACCGAGCCACAGCAGATAACCGCCGGGCCCGCTCCCCGCGACAGTGAGTGTCGTCTCGAACATCGGGAAACTCAGTCCGAAGTCGGCGTTGTTGAGCGTGGCGCCGATCAGCAGGACCGAGAAGTAGCCGAAGAAGCCGGTCGCCCACCACATGGCGACGACACGTCCCCAGCCGGGCTGGACGTGTTCGGGGAGCTGCGTCGTGTTGTAGATGATCGTCAGGGCGATGTACGGCCACATCATCAGCCCGGCGACGGCGGCGCCGATGACCAGCAGAATCCACGGCTGTTCGAACTGGAGGCCGATAATGAGGATGCCCCAGAGAACGAAGCCGGTCAGGGCACCGAAGAACACGCGGGAGACGTCCCAGCCGTGTTTGCGGCCGTACTGCTCGTAGACGATGTCGACGGTGTTCCGGGCGAACACCTCGACGCTCGCGTACTGCGTGCCGAAGAGGGCGATGAAGATGATGGCATAGAGGAGCGTCGTGCTGAGCCAGCCCAACTGTGGAATGACTACGTCGACCCACATGTTGATCGCGCCCTGATTCGTGCCGGACGCGTACTGCGCCGCGACGGTCATCACGACCGTCGAGACGAGCAGGAGGCCGAGTACCCACGTGACGAAGTGTTCGAGCTGGGTGTTGTTCCACCACTTCTGCCAGCGCTGCAGGTTCACCTCCGTCGGGGGGAACGTGAACCCACTGTGGATCTCTTCGGGATCATCGCCGAGGATCGGATTCTTCACGCGGCCCTGGTACGCGCCCATGCCCCAGCCTTTCTCGCGTGCCCAGATGGACATGGTGAGGTTGTTGAACCCACCGGAGCCGGCGTAGGCGAGGCCGCCGAGGAAGACGGCGATATCCATGTCGGCCGGGAGCGCACCGAAGTTCGTCGCGCCAGCAGGAATCGCGGCGAACTGACTGCCGGTGCCGGCGACGAAGATCAGGACGATCGCGAAGACGATCGCCAGCGTCGTGAACGTGAGTTGAACGCGTTCGATAACGTTGTACACGATCGGACCGGAGAGATAGGTTGCCCAGATGAAGACCATGCCGGCGACACCGATGATCCACCACTCCTGGCGGGGAACCACGCCGGACCAGACGGCAAACACCTCGGCGGCGCCCGCGGCCCAGCCCGGCCAGCCCAGGTGGAAAAAGCCCATCACCAGGAAGAACCACGGCCAGACGCGGTTCAGCCGGCCGAACGCGGAGAAGATGCTCTGGCCCGTCGCCATGGCGACGCGTTGCATCTCGGTGTTGATGAAAAACTGCGTGAGGATGCCGATCCAGAACGCCCAGTAGATTCCCCACCCGTTCTGGGCGACCAGCGTCGGCCAGAACATCGTGTTCCCGGCCCCGAGTGACGCACCGTACAACAGCGCGCTGGGGCCGAGAATCGACTTCAGTTTCGGAACCTTCGGCAGGTCGGCGATGCGGAAGCCCTCTCCGTTGCCGTGGCTCGGATACTCGTCGGTCTGGGGCGCCTCCTCTAGGTCGCCGTAGTCGCGTTCGATGTGTATCGACGAGCTATCTTGGACACCCTCCGGTCCGTAGATATCGTCGTCGGTGATTTCACGCCTCGATTCGCCACCGGATTCGGGTTGTTGTCCAGCCATAGTGCACCCTGCTCACACGTTTCGTGTGGCGTGCTACCACTGTCTGACGGCACGTAATAAAATTATCGATACATAAGATGCGCACGTTCGAAGCGACGACGCGGCGAACTCCGATCACGTGTTCGGCTATCCATGCCGGTTTGGAACGGTTCGCGTCTCGGGGGCCCGTTTCCGGTACTCCCGATAGCCGTAGAGGAGCGATCCGAAGAGGTAGATCGCACCGGTTCGGGGATCGCCAGTTAGGGACACGTAGACACCGACGGCGAAGCCGACGACGGCCGCTCCCATCGAGAGCCGCGACCCGAGGGAGTAGTCGGAGGCGGTCCGCGTACTCGTACCGGTCGAGGGGTCGGTGTCGAGACGTCGCTCTCCGAGATAGACCGCCGACATGAGTATCAACGTGGGGACGACGACGGCGAGGCGCGTCGGTCGCGGCACGTCGACGCCGAACGAAGTCGCGGCGAGAAGCGGGAGGCTGATCACGACCATCCCACCGACGTAGATCAGCCGCCGACGGGCGACGAGGCGCCGAAAGATGCAGTCGACTGTCGTTGTCCGTGGTTCGATCCGCATGGTTCGTACGTTGTGATCGAGTGGCAAAAGCGTGCTGGTGGGCCGATAGTGGGAGGACCGACCGTCGGTGTCGACAGCCGGTACCCGTCGATCGACGGCGGGATGCCCGAAACGAACTACTGGTTCCAGTCCGGGATCTTTCGGTCGACGTACTCCCCGTACCCGGGGCTGGCGATGACTTTCCCGTTTTCGGCGATGACCTCCCCGCGGAGCAGGGTCTTCCGAACTCGACCAGTGACATCACGTCCCTGATACAACGAGTAGTCGGCGCTCGAGGCGTTGTCCGCGGCATCAATGGTGTACGTTTCGTTGGGATCGAAAATGACGATATCGGCGTCCGTTCCCGGTTCGAGCGTTCCCTTCCCCGGAAGACCGAACGTCCGCGCGGGATTTCGACACATCACTCTCACGAGGAACGGATACGAGAAGCCACGCTTGTTCACCGCCTCCTCGTGAAACACCGGTAGCGACGTCTGGAGGCTGTTGGCGCCGAACGGCCCCTCCCACCACGGAGCGTCTTCCTTCCGGTCGCGCGTCAAGGCGACGTGATCGGAGGAGACGACGCTCAGGACGCCCGCGTCGAGGGCGTCGAACAGCGCCTCGCGGTCGTCCTCGGTCCGCAACGGCGGCGCGATGACGGGGAGCTGGCCACGTTGCTCGTAGACGGCGTCGGTCAACGTCGTGTAGTGAGTGCAGGTCTCACCGCGAATGTGACTCCCATCCTCCCGATAACGGGCGATCACGTCCGCGGATTTCCGACAGGTCGTGTGGACGCCGTAGTACTTCGCGCCGGCTTCGTGGGCGAGTCGGACGACTGCGTCGGCCGCGATGGCTTCCGAGTAGTCGGGGCGAGCAGCGGGATACTCCGCGGGGTCGGTGCGGCCGGCCGCCCGCAGGCGGGCCGTCCGGGCCTCACACACCGAGTCGTCCTCCGTATGCACGAGGCCGACGGCGCCGAGGTCGGCGAGGCGGTCGAACACCTCGCCGATGAAGCCGTTCGAGAGGCCGAAGTCGTACGCCGTGTACATCTTGAACGAGGTGACGCCGCGGTCGATCAGATCAGCCAGTTCGTCGAAGACGGCCGGATCGTCACGCATGATTCCGCCGTGCAGTCCGTAGTCGATCAGCGCGTCGGCCGCCTTCTCGCGCTTGCGGGCGACGCCTTCCCGAAGGCTGCTCTCGTCGTCCCACGGACTATCGGGGGCGACGTAGCCCTGCCACGCGAAGTCGACGGCGGTCGTGACGCCGCCCAGTGCGGCCGCTCGCGTCGCCGTCTCGTAACTGTCGATCGACGAGTGATCGTCGATGTGGACGTGCGGATCGACGACGCCGGGCAGGACCAGTTGCCCGGTCGCGTCGACGATCCGGGACGCTTCGGGGAGAGCGTCCGACGCCCCGACTGCGACGATGGTTCCGTCGTCGATGGCGACGCTCGCTCGAACGGTTGTGTCGGCGGAGACGAGTGTCCCGCCGGCGATGATCGTATCGACTGACATCGGTCTCCATGGCAACCGGACGCTCATAGTTGTTCGGGATCGGCGGTCGTCGGAACGGTAGATACCACGCTCCACACACGGTTTCACTCCGTTTGCGGCCACAATCCCTCCGAAGTCGAATTCACGATGTGCGAACGAGGCAGCCGGCGCACTCGTGAGCCATTGCCGTGCGAACGTACCACACGGGGATCGACCGGGGGTAACGTCGGCACCGCGAGTCCCGAGTTCACACACTCCGAACGATTCGGGCGGTGAGTGATAAACCACGACGACGTTCGACCCGGTCGCGAGGGCGTCGGCGACGGGTGGTACAGGTACCGAACACGAAACGGCACGAAACCGGACGATCAAACGTCGTTGCGGATCAAAAGCGACCGTATCGGAACAGATCACTGGTGACTCGGGCGATCGTCGTTCACACATGGCGAATATTTATAATGGTGGATGGCAACGATGTACATATGCCAGACAGCCGAGCCCGACCGGTCAAGACGACGCTGACCTCGTTTCGGATCGTGAAAGAGATCAAGCGACAGAACGGGGCGACACTCGCGGAGCTCTCGGACGCGCTCGACTCCGCGAAAAGCACCATCCACAACCACCTCGCGACGCTCGCCGACGAGGGATTGCTCGTCCAAGACGGTAGGAAGTACGATATCGGCCTCCGATTCCTCGAGTTCGGCGAGTACGCGCGCAACCGGCGACCGTTCTACGCCGTGGGAGAGCGGGAAGCCCACCGACTCGCCGAGGAGACGAACGAGGAGGCGAACTTCTCGGTCGTCGAGAACGGGTTCATGTATCCACTTGAGTACGTCATGGGCAACTCGGACTCGACCGATCCAACATTTGGGAGCACGTTTCTCAAGGTGGGACGCAGTTTCCACATGCACAATTCGGCGTCGGGGAAGGCCGTCCTCGCCGAGTATACCGACGAACGAGTGGCGGAAATCGTCGAGTCGAAGGACCTCCCGGCGTCGACGGAAAACACGATCACCGACCCGGACGAACTCTTCGAAGAACTCGAAGCGATTCGGGAGCGTGGGTACTCGACGAACGACGAAGAACTGCAGACCGGCTTCCGTTCTATCGCGTCGTCGGTGAGTTTGCCGGACAGTACAGTGATCGGAGGACTCGCCGTGGGCGGTCCGTCGTACCGATTCGATCTGGAGTCGTCCTCGGTGAGTTCGTACGTCAGCGTACTGCAGGAATCGGTCGAGGCGGTTGAACGCGAAATCGCGGAACTAGACGGCAGTCAGTGAGACAGGAAGACGTTGCCAGCCACTAAAATAACATGAGTATTTTTGTTATTTTCTGCTACTATCGTGGGGTGATCGGGCCACCGTTACCGACGACGAGTGGAACGCGCCGTTCGTACAATGTGACTTGCCGGACCGGGAAATACCGTCGAACGACGAAGTGAAAATGCTCGGCTCACTCACTCGGGAGCGACGCTACGCGGATTCGACTCCACTTCTGAGACGGACGGGAAAGCGTTTGAATAGTACAAACGTTCGGGGAGAAATTCTCCGGCGGCGTGGAGTCGGCTTGGAAGCCGTACGATTCGGTCGTTTAGACGATTAGACGGACCGATATCGCCGCCTGTATAGGGTATCTGAACCGTCGGAGTGAGCGGATTAGTTGCATTTACATTTCACAAATACACTCGCCCGACGCTTCGACTCCGAGTCTCGCGAACGGGATCGGATCAAAGGGGGCTACGGGGCAGGCGACGCCGATCGCCGCCGGAGTCGTGAAGGCGGCCTCCCAGACGCCGAACTCGCACCGAAACCGTGCGATCCGTCGCGTTGCCGCGGGGCAACTGCGTCGACGGGCCCGCCACGAGGAACGCGAACCTCTATATGGCCGCCCCCCGACCGATCGGATATGCTGCAAGCCAACGACGAGGCACCCGAGGTGACGGCGACCGATCACAGCGGTGATCCGGTGACGCTCGCGTTCGCCGAGCCGACAGTGCTCTACTTCTACCCGCGCGACGACACGCCGGGCTGTACGGTCGAAGCCGAGGGGTTCGACGCGGAGCTGGCGGCGTATCGCGACGCCGGCGCCGCCGTCTACGGTGTTTCGACCGACGACGCCGAGAGCCACGCCGCGTTCCGTGCGAAACACGATCTCGACGTCGATCTCCTCGCCGATCCCGACGGCAAGATTGCGGCCGCCTTCGGTGTCGCGGTCGAAGGCGGGACGGCCGACCGCGTCACGTACGTGCTCGCCGAGGGCGAAGTGAAGCGTGTCTACCGCGGGGTCGACCCCGAGGGACACGCTCGCAACGTGTTGCAGGATCTCGTCGACGAGGGCCTCGTCCCCGAGGAGTGAGAACACCGGTCAGCAGGCACGACCACGGTGCGAACACACCGCTTCCGACGCGGGTCGCCGTCCGCGATACGGGGACGACGTCACCGCCTGCTCGGCCGTACCCGCTCATTCGACGTGCGCCCGCCGAACGATGTCGGCAGCCGTGCGTTCGGCCGTCGAGAGGAGTTCGGACAGCGATTCGTTCAGCGTGAGTACCGTTCGATCGTCCATCACGACGTCACCGGCACAGAGAACCGTCCGGACCTCCCCACCCTGGAGTCCGTAGACGAGGGCGTGGACCGGGTCGGGTGCGGGGGTGAGATGTGGGTGATCGAGGTCGACCACCGCGAGATCGGCCTGCTTGCCGGGTTCTATCGACCCGAGGTCGGCGGCGCGACCGATCGCCGCGGCGGCGTCCCGCGTCACCATGTCGAACGCCGTCCGTGCGGGGACGACTCCAGGGTCGCGGTGGGAGCCCTTGTGTGCGGTCGCAACGGCGCGGGCGTCCGAAAGCGGATTGACCGTGTCGTTCAAAATCGTGTTGTCCGTTCCGAGGCTCACCGTGACGCCCCGGCCGAGCATCTCGACGACGGGCGCGAAGCCGGTCGCGAGTCGCATATTCGCCCGAAAGTTGTGCGCGACCGGCGTGTTCGTCTTCGCTAGCAGTCGCACGTCCCGGTCGTTCGTCTGGACACAGTGACCGAGCAGCGCACGCTCGCCCAGATAGCCGACGTTGCGGAGATATTCGATACTGGAGACGGCCCCCCGCTCTCTCGCCTCGGCTTCCGCCTCCGCGACGTGAGCGGTCGTCATCACGTCGTGTGTCTCCGCGAGACGGTACGCCCCACGGAGCAACTCCGGCGTCGTCGTCGCAACCGTCGCGGGGGCGGGCCAGACGGACTGTCGACCGGCCGGCTCGTGATACGTCTCGATGAGTGACTCGACGTCCGCCAACCCTTCCTCGGTCCCGACGACGAGTGCGGCCGGGCCCGGGTGGACGGACTCGTCGTCGCGGCCGGTAAGCTCCTCGAACAGGCGCCTGAACGCTGCGTCGGGCGAGCGATCCCTGAGCCCGGCGCCGTAGACGTTCCGGATTCCGATGCCGTCGTAAACCTCGAGTTTCCGACGTGTCGGATCGAGGTCGGTCCAGTCGAGCGCCGTCGCGTTCTCGACGAACGTGGTCGTTCCCGACCGGATGGCCTCGGCGCAGTACAGCCGCGCCGCGAGGGCGTGTTCGTCGGCGTCCATCACGGAGAGTGCGGGCTGTTTCACGTTGAACAGCCAGTCGTACAGCCCCCGATCCCCATCGAACGCGCCACGCAGGAAGATATCGGAGACGTGGGTGTGTGCGTTTATCAACCCGGGGATCACCGCACCGCCATCGGCGTCGATGGTCCGATCCGGATCCGTCTCGGCTTCGAGATGCTCGGCCGACCCGACCGCCGAGATTCGGTCGTCGACGACAGCCACGGCGCCGGCCTCGATGATCTCGCGGTCTCCGTTCTGGGTGACGACCGTCCCGTTGGTAACCAACACGTCCGTCATGCGCCTCGACCGTCCCGGTTCTGCCAGTCCTCGACAGAGTCATCGCCGACCGGCGGTGCCTCGGCGCTCCGTCGACGCTGTTTCGCGAAGTCCATGGCTGCGGGATTGTATCCGCCATCTAATAAATATCCGTGCCCACCGGAACCGAGGCGATGCCCTTTGCTCCCGACGTGCGCTCGGCCCGCGTGCGCCCCCGGCCGGAGTCGCGCGCACTAGCGATCGGTGCAGCAGCCAGGCGTTCGGCGTCGCCGGGCCGCGATGAACTCGTCCACGCGGCTGCGCCGACGAGGGTGCGGTACCCGATAGAAAATTTTAAGTAATTTTCGACGGTTACTTCTCGTGCGAGGAATTAACATGCCGGGTATCGGAGGTCAGATCGACTGTCCACCCGGGTCACGGGCATCGGAGCTGCGGCACCTCGCCCGGCACATGTGGACCGACTTCGCGATCACCATCCAACGGAGATACGTATGGAAATTGATCTCACGCTGAACGGCGACGACGTAACGTATGAGACGGCACGCTCCGACACACTGCTCGACGTCCTCCGGGACAACGGGTACACCGGCGCGAAACGCGGCTGTGACACCGGCGACTGCGGGTTCTGTACCGTGATCGTCGACGGCGAACCGGTCAAATCCTGTATTCGACCGATCAGCCAACTCGACGGCGCCGACGTCGAAACCGTCGAGAACCTGGGTACGCAGGACGACCTGGGACCGGTACAGTCGGCGTTCGTCGACAACGCCGCGCTCCAGTGTGGGTTCTGTATCCCGGGCATGATCATGCGCTCGAAGGTGTTACTGGAGGAGACGCCGAACCCCGACGAGGCCGAGATTCGCGACGCCCTCTCGGAGAACCTCTGCCGGTGTACGGGCTACGAGAAGATCATCGACGCCGTGCAGGACGCCTCGGCCCGGATGGCCGGCGAGGCTGACGTGGCGGCCGACGGTGGCCACGTCCCCACGGACGCAGCCTGTCGCGGCTGTGACTGTCACGATGGGGGGGTCGACGAATGAGCAAGACCGACGAGCCGGAACCCGAGGACGAGGCCGACGGTGGCTCGAAGATCGAAGACGCCAACCCACTCGAGTGGGACGAGGCGCCCAACAACCGGAAAGCGCCGGCGGAGCGCCGGACGGTCTCGAACCGTGAGGAGAAAGACGACGCCAAAAAGATCGTCACCGGGGAGGCGAAGTACGCGGCCGACTACGCCCGGGAGTTCCCGGATCTCGCCGAGGCCGAAATCGTCCGGTCGGACATCGCACACGGCGTCGTCACCGACATCGACACGAGCGCGGCCGAGGCGATGGACGACGTGTACGCCGTCGTCACGCCGGACTCCCCGGAGGTTCCAGACAAACCCTACACCTCCGCCGGGCAGTCCTACCCCGAGCCCTCCCCGTGGGACCTCCGGGTGCTCCGCCGGAAGGTGCGCTTCGTCGGCGACCCCATCGCCGCCGTCGTCGCCGAGGACAAGGACACCGCGAGCAAGGCCGCACGGAAACTCGACGTGACCTACGAGGAGTACGACGCCGTCTTCGACACTGCCGAGGCGACGGACCCCGACGCGCCCCAGATCCACGACGCCGACGACGTGGAGAACCACCAGCCGGGCGCGGACTACGAGCGGAACATCGAGGCCAACATGTCGGGCGAAATCGGCGACGTCGACGCCGCCTTCGCGGAAGCCGAGGAACGCGACGACCTGACAGTGATCGAGACGGAGTGGGAGACCCCGTATCAGTCCCACTGCGTGCCCGAACCGCACACGACCATCGCCCACCGCGACGAGGACAACCGGTATCACCTCATTTCCAGCACGCAGGTGCCCTACCACACGCGGCGACAGCTCTCGCATCTCTTCGACGTGCCGATCCGGGACATCCAGGTGTCGAAACCACGGATCGGCGCCGGCTTCGGATCGAAACAGGGCATGATCACCGAGCCCATCACGATGGCGCTCGCGGAGGCCGCCGACCGGCCAGTCATGGTCGAGACGACGCGTCGCGAACAGTTCCACGCGGTTCGGAATCGCCGGCCCGCCCGCGTTACGCTCCGAAGTGTCGTGAGCGACGACGGTGACCTCGAAGCGCTGGACATGGAGGCCGTCACGAACTCGGGGGCGTACGGTCCCCACGGGATGACCGTCGCCAGTGCCGTCGGCAAGAAACCGCTGCCGCTGTACACGCACACGCCGAACATCCGCTTCGAGATGACCGCGGTCCACACCAACCTGCCCATCGCCGGCGCCTTCCGTGGGTACGGCGCCCCGCAGGGCCACCTCGCGGTCGAGGGTCACATGGACGAAATCGCCGCCGAACTCGATCTCGATCCCATCGAACTCCGCTCGCGGAACGTGGTCTCGGAGGGGGATCTCGACGTCGCCTCCGGCATCCTCAAGGACAAGGAGTACGGCCGGCGCATCCGATCGTGTGGCCTCGACGACTGTATCGCCGAGGGACGGGCAGCGATCGGCTGGGACGACGTCGAACAGCCCGACGCGGATCACCTCCACCGGGCCTGTGGCATGGCCCTCACCATACAGAGCAGCGGCGTCCCCGGCGACGAACTCGGCGCGGCTCACATCAAGATGAACGAGGACGGCTCTTTCATCCTCCAGACCGGCGCCGTCGACATCGGGCCAGGGGCCGACACCGTGATGGCCCAGATTGCGGCCGAGGTACTCGGCGTGGCCCCGGCGGACGTGCTCGTCCAGCCGTCGGACACCGACATCTCGCCGTTCGACCACGGCGCGTACGCCTCTTCGACGACGTACATCACCGGACAGGCGGTCAAGAAGGCCGCCGAGGACGCCCGTGAGACGCTGTTCGAGTTCGCGTCACGGATGCTCGACGAGCCCGAGTCGGCGCTCACCGTCGGCGACGAATCGATCGTCTCGGAGGCCACGGGCGCGTCCGTCTCGCTCGAAGAAATCGGCTACGAGTCGATGTACGGCGACGAGGTCCGCGCCCACGTGATGGGCGAAGCGAGCCACTGCACGGAGGAATCACCGCCGCCGTTCGGCGCACAGTTCGTCGACGTGACCGTAAACGAGGAAACCGGCGAGTTCGAGATTCACGACATGGTGTACGCCGTCGACTGCGGCGTCGCGCTCAACCCCGACCTCGTGGAGGGACAGATCGAGGGCGCGATGCACATGAGTTACGAACTGGCGACCGGCGACGGCATCGACTTCGACGCCGACGGACGGCCGGAGACCCTGGGCTTTCGCGACTACGACATGCCCACCACGGCCGACCAACCCCCGATGACGTCCATCATCGTCGAGACACACGAGCCGACCGGACCCTTCGGCGCGAAGTCGGTCGCCGAGATTCCGGTCAACGGCGTTCCGCCGGCGCTGAGCAACGCCGTCCGCCGCGCCGTCGGCGTCCGCATCGGCGACCTGCCGATCACCCCGGAGAAGATCAAGGCGGCGCTCGACGGCGACTGAGAGGGCTCGCGGAGTTTTTCAGGAGATTCGCCCCGCCGCCCCGGCGGTCGGGAACACCGCCATCGAGTGGCGGTCAGGATCGGACCACGTCGACGTGTTCGCCCGCCTCGACGTCGACCAGCCCCCTGTTCGTCAGCCGGTAGGTCGGGATGACTTCCAGCGCGAGAAAGGACAGTTCCATCAGCCCGCTGTCGACCAGGCCGAGGTCGGTCGCGAGCGTCTCGACGCGCTCGTACCCCTCGTACACCGTCTCGATCGGCTCGTCGGACATGAGCCCCGCGACCGGAAGCGGGAGCACCGCCATCTCGGCGGCGTCCGGATCGAAGGCGGCGATCCCACCACCGACGTCACGGAGGTGATTGGCCACGCGGGCCATGGAGTCGGGATCCGCGCCGGCGACCACGCAGTTGTGGGCGTCGTGGGCGACGGTAGAGCCGATGGCACCGCGGCGCAGGCCGAGACCGTGGACGAACCCCCGCCCGATACCGCCGTTCCGGCCGTGACGCTCGATGACGGCCAGCGAAACGATGTCCTCGTCGACCGCGGGCACCAGCGCACCCGCGTCGACCGAGACGTCGGCCGCCATGGCGTCGGTCTGTAACCCGCCGACGGCGTCGATGACGCGAACGGACACCGTGTCCCCGGTGACGTCGGGTGCCGTGATCGAGAGATCACTACCCGCGACCGGGTCGAAGTCGACGGTGTCCGTCGCCAGATTCGTGGTCCCGGGTCGATCCGTCCCCGTAGGGTCCAGTTCGCCGTCGACCATCACGTGGGCAACCGTCCACGACTCCAGATCGTCGAGCAACACCAAATCGGCCGGCGCGCCGGGCGCGATCCGGCCGAACGGCAAGCCGTAGCTCTCGGCCGTGTTGAGCGTCGCCATCTGGACGACGTCGACGGGATCGGCCCCCTCCTCGATCGCTTTCCGGACCGCGAAGTCGACGCCGCCGCGGTCGACGACGTCGACGACTTCCCGGTCGTCGGTACAGAGCGAGAGCCGGCGGGAGTCGACCGCATCAACCAACGACAGGAGGTCGGCGAGGTTTCTGCTCGACGAGCCCTCGCGTAGATAGACCCGGATACCGAGGTCCGCTCGCGCTCGGGCTTCGGCGAGTGTGATGCTCTCGTGGTCGGTGTCGAGATGCCGGGCCGCCTCGTGGAGCGCCGCCCCGTCGACGCCGGGCATGTGGCCGTCGACCGTGAGACCGCGGTCCCGGGCGGCCGCTATCTTCGCGTGTACCTCGTCGTCGCCGGCAAGCAGTCCCGGGATGTCCATGACCTCGCCCAGCGCGACGACGCGGTCGAGGTCGAGCAGCGTCGCCACGGTCTCCGCGGAGAGCGTCGCCCCCGCGTCCTGCAGCGAGGACGCCGGGACGCTGGACGGGACGGTGAAGCGAGCCTTCAGCGGCGTCTTCGACGCGTCCTCGACGACGGCACGAACGCCGGCTTCCCCCAGCACGTTCGCGATTTCGTGTGGATCGTGGACGACGCTGGTCACGCCACGGGGCAGGACCGCGTCGCCGTACTCCGGGAGCGTCACCATGCTCGACTCGACGTGCATGTGCGCGTCGACGAGTCCGGGAGTGACGTAGCCGGCGTCGATGATACGCTCGGCCGGTCGCTCCGCCAGCGCGACGATCTCGCCGTCGTCGATAGCGACGGCGCCGTCTTCGAGACACCCCGTGTGGACGTTTACCAGCGTGCCGCGGACGAGCGTGTCGACCGGGTCAGACATCGGTGTCGACGGCGGGAACAGCGGTGGCGGTCCCACGGCTCACCCACGGGGGGTCACACGCGGTGATCGGCGGTTCGGATCGGGTGGTAAGACACGACATGGGTGGAGGCACTCGTCGGAGGTAGAAAGTAGTTTGGCCGATGCGAGCGTCCGATGGGCGTCGACGAAATCGGTCGCACGGTCGCCACCGAATCGTCCCTCAGGACACCCCGGAGTGCGGTTTCGTCGTCTCGGCTCTGAGTTCCAGGTAGGCGAAGACGATCAGCCCACCGAGTAGCGCACCGGCCCCCCAGAACAGCAACAGAAACCGGTAGCCGTCGAGGGGACTGGCGAACGCGTTCTGGGCGACGCTGGTGAACACGACCGGGCCGACGGTCTGGCCCAGCCAGAGCATGCTCGTCAGCACGCCGAGCATACTCGCCCGTAGCTGCCCGGAGACGAGTCCAGCGGTCGTCGTATCGAGCGAGGGCATCACGACGCCGAAACCGAGGCCGAAACAGACAAGCATCACGCCGATGGTGACCGGCGTCGCAGCGATCCGGACGCCGAGCAGACTGACGCCGAATCCGACGAACCCGAGCGCAACGAGCTGTTTCGCGGGGAGAAGCTGCGACACCCGTCCGTACTGCGAAGCCATGGTGGCGTTGGCTATCGAAACCATGCTGAACAACACCCCAATCTCCCCCGCTGCGAGCCCGTAGACGTCACTCAACAGGAGCGAGAGCGTCGTGAGGATGCCACCGTAGAAGAGAAAGAACGTAAAGAAGGCCGCGAACCAGAGCCCGAGCGCCTGTGGCATGAACACCGCGGACGCGAGCCGATCCGCGTACGCCCAAAACGACGGCGGCTCGTCGATCGTCGGTTCCGTCAGGGAGAGCAGGGCGACGACGCCCACGACGAGGCTGATCCCGAAGAACGCGAAGGGGACGTTCCAGCTGATCGACGCGAGGGCCCCGCCGATCAACGGGTACGTCGCGGCACCGATGCCGATTGCGCTCCCGTTGACGCCGATGACCGCGTGGCGCTGTGAGCCGTCGTAGAAATCCCCGATGAGGGTGATCGCCAGCACCATCAGCCCACTCGCGCCGACGCCCTGCAGGAGTCGAAGAAGCAACACGATTTCGAAGGCCGGGGCGAAGCCGATCGCTGCGCCAGCCAGGCCGAACAGGAACAGAAGCGGTAAGACGACGGGCCGCCGCCCGAAGTGGTCCGAGAGGAGCCCGATAAAGGGGGTGAGAACCACACCCGGGAGGGTGTAGGCCGTGATGATGAGTCCAGCCTGCGTATCGGAGATGCCGAACACGGTACGGAGCGTCGGCAAGATGGGGCTGATGAGCGGGACGCCCATGACGCCGATGAGCGAACAGGCGAGCACCGTCTGGAAGGTAGCAGACGACCAGGGGATCTCGACAGGCTGGTCCGAAGTCATACACTCTCGTGTCGGGCATCCGTCGGCGTGGATAAAAATCCTCGTGTCAGAAATATATCACTCAGGTACGTCACGGCGCCGCCACATCGGTTCGCAGAGACGACGTGGACGGCCGTCGGGGGAGGAATGGATCCCGGTAGTCCGCCGTCGAGGTGGTCGCCCCGGACCGGTCGGCCTCAGCCCATCACACCACCGGAGGTGACGTAGAAGTAGAAGATGAACGACAGCGCCAGGATCCACTGGGCGGGGTGGACGGCTTCGTATTCGCCCCGGGCCGCTTTGACGATGGGGTAGCTGATGATCCCCGCGGCGATGCCGTTGGCGATCGAGGCCGTCAGGGGCATCATGACGATTGTGAGTCCGCCCGGAATGAGCCAGTCGGAGCGTTCCCACTGGATATCGGTGACGCCCTGGAGCATGATCAGCCCCACGAGGACGAGTCCGAGATAGGAGGCGTACGTCGGAATCGCCGCGACGACCGGGACGATGACGAGCGAGGCCAGAAACAGGAGTGCGACGACGAGCGCGGTCAGCCCCGTCCGGCCGCCCTCCTCGACGCCGGTCGAGCTCTCGACGTAGGTTGTCACGGTCGTCGTGCCGACGATGGCGCCGAAGGTGGTCGCGATAGCGTCGGCCATCAGGGGCTTTTCCATCTCGGGGAGGTTCCCGTCCTCGTCGAGGAAGTCACCGAACTGCGAGACGCCGATGAGCGTGCCCGCGGTGTCGAAGAAGTCGACGAAAAAGAACGTAAGCACGACGATGAGGAACGACACCGGTTCGATGTTCTCGAAGCCGCCGACGAATGCGCCGAACAGTGGGGTGATGTCGTAGTTGATCGGGGGGAGGCTATCGGGGGTGAGCACGCCGCCGTCGACGGCGCCGGAGAGCGTCAACAGCCAGCCAGCGGCCGCGGTCGCGACGATTCCAGTGATGATGGAACCGGTCACGCCCTTGGCGTAGAGGACGATCGTGAACGCGAGTCCGGCCAGCGCCAACAGGGCCACCGGATCCGACGCGACGTTTCCGAGCGAGACCAGCGTCGCCTCGTCCGCGACGGCGACGTTGATCTCGATGAGGCCGAGCAGGAGCAAGAACAGCCCGATTCCGGCCCCGACGGCGAACTTCACGGGTTCGGGGAAGAACTCGATGATGTACCGTCTCGCACCGACGGCGGACATCGCGATGAAGATGACCCCCTCGACGAACACCGCCGCAAACGCGGTCTGCCACGGGATTCCCAGTGCGATCACCACGGTGAACGCGAAGTAGGCGTTCAACCCCATCCCCGGCGCGAGGCCGAACGGCCGGTTCGCGTACAACGCCATCACGATCGACCCGACGGCGGCGGCCAGAATCGTCGTGATGGCGAGCATCTGGAACACCTGTCCATCGGAGTAGCCCTCGATCGAGATCGCCGCAGACAGGATCGCGGGGTTGACGACGATGATGTACGACATCGTGAGGAACGTCGTGATCCCGGCAACGATCTCCGTTTTCGCGTCCGTACCGTGCTTGTCGAACTCGAAGAACGTAGCTACACGTGACCGACTCTCGCTAGTGTCTGTCATGCGTGTGATAGTCACACATCAATGTGAAAAGTTTTTCTCATTCTCTCGTCGCAGGGTCGGGACGCTGCTGGAGGGAGTTGGATCACCACCGAGGCGGAGCGCAGTTCTGACAGCACCTCTCGCGCCGGGTATCGGCCACGGCCTTATATCGACGACGTCGGCTCGAAGGAGTCGGACTCGCAGGGGTTTCGCTACTGTGCGGACCGTCGCTCCGCCTCCAGATCCATCTCGTGACCGATTTCGGCGGCCGCCTGGCGAACCGCCTCGGCGTCGATGGCCGTCACCTCGCCGTGCTCCTGCAGGACGGTGCCGTCCACCATCGTGAACCGCACGTCGTCGCCGTGGGCGGCGAACACCAGATGCGAGAGCACGTCATGGAGCGGGGTCGCCCGCGTGAGATCCGTACTGAGCCCCACGATGTCGGCACGCCAGCCCTCCCGAAGCGCGCCGAGTTCGTCGAAGCCCGCGGCGTTCGCGCCGTTGATCGTCGCCATCTCGAAGATTTCGCTCGCCGGGGTCGCCGTCGGGTCCAGTCGGTCGACCTTCTGGAGGAGGCTGGCCTGGCGCATCTCCGTGAACGCATCGAGCGTGTTGTTACACGGCGGGCCGTCGTTGCCGAGGGCAACGTTGATACCGCGGTCGAGATAGTCCCAGATCGGGGCGATACCGCTCGCGAGCTTCATGTTCGAGGACGGGCAGTGCGTGACGTGCGTGCCCGTCTCGGCGAGTATCTCGCGCTCGCTTTCGTCGGTCCACACACAGTGGGCCAGCACGACGTCCTCGCCAGTCAACCCGACCTCGTCGAGCCAGTGGATGTTGCGCATCCCCGTGTCCTCTTTGACGGTCTCGATTTCGCTTTGGTTCTCGCTGGCGTGCGTGTGGATGCGGACGCCGTCGTACGCATCGGCCAGTTCGCGAGCGCCGCGGAGACACTCCTCGGAACAGGAGACGGCAAAGCGCGGCGTCACGGCGTACCGGATGCGGTCGTCGAACGCTCCGTGGTACTGCTGGATGAGCCGTTCGGACTCGTCGAGGGCCTCCCCGGTATCTTCGAGGAGACCAGCAGGCGAGCGCTGGTCCATCATGACTTTGCCGAGGACGCCGCGGATACCGATCTCACCCGCAGCCTCGAAGGCTTCGTCGGCGTGAGCGACCGAGAGGTGGTCGACACACGTCGTCGTCCCGCTCTCGATCATCTCCAGATAGCCCAGTTTCGCCGCAATCTCCATCTCCTCGGCCGAGAGCGAGGCCTCCATGGGGAGGATGTAGTCGAACAGCCAGTCCAGTAGTTCGGTATCGTCGGCGATTCCGCGCCCGAGGCTCTGGACCGAGTGGATGTGTCCGCCGACGAGGCCGGGCAACAGGACGTCGTAGGACTGGTGTTCGTGGTCGGCGTACTGTGGCGCGACCGTGGACCGTTCACCCACCGCCTCGATCCGTGATCCCGAGACGACGACTGCGCCGTCGCTAAACACCGTATTCGAGTCGGCGACGACGGTTCCGGTTAGTAACATACGTCGTGTCAACGCCGTCACGAGGCAAAAGCGTTCCCCCGGCAGAAGCGTGGCCGGGGCGGTAGACGCCGCGACCTGGAGCTGGTGCGTCGCCCCGAATCGGCCGTGCGAGGACACCCGAACCGCCCCACGCCGACGGGACGGCCGCCCACCTCGCCCGTTGAAAAACGCCTGCTGCGGGAGCCCGGTCGACGGGGTACCCGCTGTCTGTGATGTCGGCCGGGACTCAGTCGTCGTCCACCGGTTCGGAGATCGGTGGGACGGCGTCGGTCTTATCGAACAGCGGACTGGAGTCACCGGGGACGAACGTGTTCAGTGCGAGCGCCACGAGGCCAGTGACGATAACGGGTTCGCCGAAGAACGTCTGTGCGCCGGCGGGCAACCCCGAGAGCGCATCCGGCACCGTCGCGACGCCGAGTCCGAGTCCGAGCGACGTGGCGATGATGACCATGTTCCGACGGTTCATCTCGATGTTCAGGAACAGCAGCCGCATCCCGCTGGCGGCCACCATTCCGACCATGATGAGCACGGCGCCGCCGAAGACGGCGCTCGGAATCGTCGTCACGACCGCTCCGATCTTCGGAACCAGCCCGAGCACGATCAGGATGAAACCACCGATCCCGACGATGTGCCGGCTCATCACGCCCGTGAAGTTGATGATACCGACGTTCTGTGAGAACGACGTCTGCGGGAACGATCCGAAGACCGCGCCGAGGGCACTGATGAAGCCGTCGGCGAAGATACCGCCGCGGAACTCCTCTTTGGTCGGGTTTCGACCCTCGGCGGCAGTGATGCCGGACATGTCGCCGATGGTCTCCATCCCCGAAACCAGAAACAGGAACGCGAAGGTCAAAAGCGGGATCACCTCGAAGCTGAACCCGAATCGACCGGGGGTGGGGACCGCAATCCACGCCGCTTCGTAGAAGGGGGTGAAGTCGACGACGCCGAACGCGATGGCGACGACGTAGCCGGCGGTGATGCCGATAATGACGCTCAGCATCCGCCAGACACCACGCAAGAGCAAGTTGAACAGGACGGCGATCGACAGGACCAGCCCCGCGAGGCCGAGGTTCTGCATCGAACCGAAGTTCTCGGCACCGACGCCGCCAGCGGCGTACTGGATGCCGACCGGGACGAGATACAGGCCGATGATGACGACGATCAGCCCCGTGACGAGCGGCGGGAAAAACGCCTGGAGCCGCTTGAACTGCCAGCCCAAGAGGAACGGGACGACGACCGCGGCGGCCACGATCGAGCCAAACACGACGTCGAGACCCGAACCCGCGCCGATCGACGACATGGCGCCGACGAACGCGAAGCTCGTCCCCATGACGATCGGGAGCTTCGCCCCGACCGGCCCGACGGTGTACGCCTGGACGACGGTGGCCACCCCCGCAAAGAGGATGACCATCTGGACCAGAAACGTCGTGTCCGCGGAGCCCAACCCCGCGGCCCCCGCGACGATGAACGCGACGGCGGTCGAGGGGACGATCATAACCGACACGTGCTGGAGTGCGAGCAGGAGCGATTTCGGTAGCGGCGGCTTTTCTTCCAGACCGTACGCGAGGTCGATACCCTCGTCTGTGTTGGGAGGCATGTCTCGACATACCAGTGTAACTACTGATAATTAAAATCTTCTATCGAAAGAGTATTTTTCAGTCGAAATATTCGAGATAATATCTCTGGCTAGCTGTCGAACGGACAGCGCACGCAGGGCGGCACGGCCGATACCCTCCTCGCCGACGGAAGCCACAGGTGCGTTCGACGGGGGACGATGGCCGACGCGGAGTGACGGACACCGCACGGGGACATCTATAAAACGGCGGCTGCGCAATCCTGTGGCATGATCGACGGAAGCGACAGTCCGTGGAGTGTCACGGCGAAGGAGTTGCGGAGACGGATGCGACACGAGTTGGACGACGACGCCGACAGCGTCGTCGTCACCGTAGCGGACGTCGAAGGTGCCGCGTACCGCCGGCCCGGTGCGAAGATGCTCGTCGAGGACGACGGGGCGCCCGTCGGGGCAGTCACCGCCGGCTGTCTCGAAGACCCGCTCACGAAGCGTTCGATGGAGGTTCTCGAGGATGGCGAGCCACGGCAGGAGACGTTCGATCTGATGGGGGACGACGACACCTGGGGACTCGGTCTCGGTTGTAACGGCGTCATCGACGTCCTGGTCGAACCGCTCGACGCGAGTTGGCGAGCGCCACTCGACGACCTCGCTACCGGAACGCCGGTGACGGTTCTGACCGTCGTCGATTCGACGACGCCGGACGTTCCGGCCGGCGTTCGCTCCTACGTAGCCGGCAGCGGCCAGCCCCAGAAGGTCGCGGATCGCGAGCCAGTTCCGGCGAACATCGTCGAGCGCGTGGACGCGAGCGTCTCGGAGGTACACGGCGGAGAAACGGCGACGACGGTCGAAGTCGAGACCGACCGGGGAACGGTGTCGGTGCTCGTCGATGGACTCGAACCCGTATCGCGGCTACTGTTGGTCGGCAGTCAGCCGGATATCCATCCGGTTGCACGTCTCGGCTCGAACACCGGATTCGAGGTGGTCGTCCACTCGCCTCGCGGGGCGCACGGCCCAGAGGACTTCCCGAACGCCGACAGCGTCGAAACCGGTCATCCGTCGGCGGTGGGAGAGAGCGTTGCGGTCCCCGAGTACACGTACGCGGCCGTGATGACGCACAACCTCATCGACGACCGTCTCGCCGTCGAGACGCTCCTGTCCGAGACGAGCGTTCCGTACGTGGGGGTGATGGGACCGCGAGATCGGTTCGAACGACTCCGAGCGGACAGCGACACCATCGCGGCCGACGATCTCGACCGCGTCACAACGCCGATCGGTCTCGACCTCGGTGGCGGCGAACCGACGGAAATCGCGCTCAGTGTCGTGAGTGAGATCCTCGCCGTGAGCAACGATCGGGAAGGCAGCCGATTGAAAACCAACGACGGTCCGATCCACACGCGAGTCGGGAACGAACGGTAGTCGTGAGCGCGGAACGGCGTCTCCGGGGACGTCGGACCGGGCCGTTACAGGTGGGTCGCGACGGCGCGGAGCGGCCAATCGACGCCGGCGCGCCGTTCGAGATCGGTCCGGAGGCAGCGACCGGACACGCTCGCGTCGTCGGCGTCCGTCCTCGGGGGCGTCGCGTCTCGGGGGGACCGAGTCGGGGACAGCGGTGATCGCGGCTCAGCTTCCCCGGTACGTCGTGTAGCTTCCGGGGGAGAGAAGCAGGGGGACGTGGTAGTGCTCGGTCGGATCGTCGATCAGGAACCGTACCGGCACCTCGTCGAGAAACGTCGACTCGGCGGACTCCTCGCGGTAGTAGGCCCCCACCTCGAAGACGAGTTCGAAGGTTCCGGCCTCCATTCCCTCGGCGTCGAGCAACGGCTCGTCGACCCGTCCGTCGTGGTTCGTCGTCGCCGCCGTGACCTGTTCGCGCTCGCCGTCCTCGAGTCGATACAGCGTCACCTCGACGCCTTCCGCCGGCCCCTCGCGGCTCGTGTCCAGGACGTGCGTGGTCAGGCCGGCCGTCATTCCGAACTCTCCGCCTCGAGGTCGCTGTGATCCATCGAGAACCGCTGGAACCCGGTCGGGCGGGGTGGTTCTCGAAGCACCTTCGCGTCGCCTTCCAGGTCGTCTTTACGCACGCCCAGCCACGTCTGGTTCCGGGACTCGAAGTTCACCTCGGCCAACTGCGGGAAGCGTTCGAGCACCCGCAGGCCGATCTGATAGACGAGGTCCTGAATCGAGTTGACGTCCTTCTCGTCGAAGACCACCTGGGCGATGTCCCGAACCTGCTCGGCCGGCACGTACTCCTCGGGATCCTCGCCGAGCGCCGCCTCGGGGTCGTCGTACGTCCAGAAGATATCGAGCCCGATGTACAGCGTCCGGTTCTCCCGCTCCGGCAGCGTGGTGTACTCGTCTTGGACGTAGCCGACGAAGGAGTTGTCTTTCACCTTCACCAGTTCGATACCGGTGACACCGCTTTGCTGGTCCTCGATGACGATGTCGCCGTCCTCGCGCTTGAGGTAGTACTCACCGAACGCCGACTCGTTGTCGGAAACACGGAAGACCAGCTCGCTCGGCTCGAAGCCGCCCTCGCCGTCCGGAACGGGTCGCTCGTCGAACTGGAGTTCGTCGGCAGACATACGGACTCCCTCCATCTGGTCGTAGGTGTCGAGAAACTCCGAACCGACGTAGTGGAGAAAGCCCTCGACGGTCGCGCCGTCGTAATCGCCGGCGTGATGCAGGATGAAGTTCTTCATCGAATCCGTCGCCACGACCTTCGTGTTGTCGCCGTCCCGGAACGAGGGGAGGAACTCCTCGCCCTCGACCTGGGCGCGCACCTCCATCCCGAGTAGCGTGTTCGGCTTGCCGGTGAACGTCGACTCGGGAATCTCGCGGAGGCCCGTCAGCGGGGTCGCGTACGTCCGGTAGACGTTGACGTGTTTCTTGCCGTAGTTCATCGTCCGGTCGTCGGTGTCTCGTTGGGCGTCGTCCATCATGAGTTGTCGTTGGTATCGTCGGTTATCCCTGCCACGTGCAGCGATCGCTGTGCTCCGGGCCGCAGAATCCGACTTGACGTAGCGTGCTTGTCACCGTCTATCAGTCCGATCCAGACGCTCGGTTAAAATTCTTTTGCTATTTCGCTGGTAGTTCTCGGATCCGTCGCTACGCTGTCAGTCGCTCGTCGAGTCGCAAGCGGGCGATGGTGTGCACCTCGTCGATGGCGGTCCGGAACTCCTCGGATCGGGAGTGTTCGACCCGCTCTTCCATCGCTGCCCTGATCGCGTCGGGGGATTCGTCCCGTACCGCCATGATGAACGGGAAGCCGAAGTCGTCCCGATACCGCTCGTTCAGTCGCTGGAACGCCTCGTACTGTTCCGGCGTCAGCTGATCGAGGCCGGCCGAGGCCTGCTCTTCGACGGAGGCGTCCGTCATCTCGGTTTGCTCGCCGAGGTCCGGATGTGCACGGAGGAGTTCGAGCCGTCGCTCCCGGTCGGCGTCCTCGACGACGCGTTTCATCGTCCCGTGGAGGTCGTCGACGGAGTCGAAGGGCCGGTCGGCCCACGTCCGCTCGGCCACCCACGGGGAGTGTTCGTACACGCTACCCAGAAGCTCGACGAAGGCCCCCTTGTCCGCTCGGTTCAACTCCTCGATCGTGAGATCACTCATCGTCCCCCTGTTGTGGATCCGCCCGTCACTTAAATGCTCGCTCACCGGGGGAACGGGGAGAAATCGAGCCGAGTCGGATAGGGGTAGAACAACCATTAAGAACGGCCCCCGAGTAGTCGGGGATATGTCCGGCACAGCGAGCGGATCGAGACGGGACGGCGCGACGACCGCCTCCGAGCGCCGCGAGGAGTCGGCGGAGGGGGTCGATCACCGATGACGGGACTCGACACCGTCCTCACCGGCGGGACGGTCGTTACCGCCGACGCGACGTTCGAGGGCGCGGTCGGCATCGACGACGGGACCATCGTCAGCGTGGGTGACGAACGCGCGTTTCCGGCGGCCGAGGAGCGAATCGACGTCGACGGCAACCTCGTCCTCCCGGGCGTGGTCGACCCGCACACCCACCTCGCGGGGTACAACTCGATCGACTCCTACGAGACGGGGACGGCCGCGGCCGCAGCCGGGGGCGTCACCAGCCTCCTGACTTTCGCCTGGCAAGGCTGGGACGACGGCGAGTGGGACGACGAGGGGACGCTCGCCGGCGCCGTCGAACGCCACCGCGACGGCGCTGCACCGCTCGTCGACTGTGGCGTCCATCCGGTCATCACGCGGGAGTCACCGGCGGTGTTCGAGGAACTCCCGGCGCTGGTCGACGACGGGATCACGTCGTTCAAACTGTTCACCACCGACGACATCCGACTGTCGAACGGCTTCATCGGGGAGGTGTTCCGCCGGCTCGCCGACCTCGGTGCCGTCGGGATGGTCCACACCGAGGACTACTCCGTCTGCGAGGCCCGGACGGACGCGGTGAAAGCGGAACCCGGCGGGGAGTCGACGGCGGCCTATCCCCGGTCACGGCCGGCGTACGCCGAAGCGATGGCGGCCGGCTCGATCGCCCGTCTCGCTGTCGCGGCCGACGCGAAGTATTACGGCGTCCACACCACGTCGGAAGCGGCGGCGGACGCCATCGCCGCGGTGCAGGCCGACGGCTCGAACGTCCGGGCGGAGACGTGTACCCACTACACCGCGCTCACGGAGGCCGTCTACGAGCGCCTCGGAAACCGGGCGATCATGGCCCCGCCGCTCCGGACGGCCCACGACGTCGATGCCCTCTTCGACCGACTTCGGGACGGGACGCTTTCGGTCGTCTCGACCGACCACGTCCCCCTGCCCCGCGAACGGAAGGAAGGGGGACCGTGGTGGGAGAGCGCGTTCGGAATCAACAGCCTCCAGACGAGCCTCCCCGTGTTTCACGACGTGGCCGTCAACGAGCGCGGGTTCTCGTATCCGACGCTCGTCCGACTCATGTGCCGTAACCCGGCACGGACGTTCGGGCTGTCCCGGAAGGGGCGGATCGAACCGGGCGCCGACGCCGACCTCGTCGTCTTCGATCCGGACGAGACCTACACCATCGCGGCGGAGCGAAACCACTCGAACGCGGACTACTCGGTGTACGAGGGTCGGACGGTAACGGGCCGCGTGAAACGGACGCTCGTCCGGGGAACGACCGTCGCCGTCGACGGCGAAATCGTCGCTGAACCGGGGCACGGGACGTTCCTGCGGCGTGACGTTCCGGACTGGGAGTGAGGGATCGACGGAACTTTTATTCGGCGCGCAGTCGTTGCGGCTGACGTGACGCAGCTAGAGTTCGACGTCGACGGTCAGGTGTTCGTAGCCGACCTACTCGAGGACGAAGCGCCTCGATCGGTCGAAGCACTCCGGGACTTTCTCCCGCTCGAATCGGAGTTGATGCACGTCCGCTGGAGCGGTCACGCGACGTGGATCAACATCGACGAAATCGACCTTCCGGAGATTCCACGCGAGAACCACACGGTCTACCCGTCGCGAGGCGACATCCTGCTCTACCCGGGCTACCGGAACGAACAGGAGATTCTCGTTCCCTGTGGGCCGACGTGCTTCAAGAGTCCCGCGGGCGAACTCGCCGGCAATCACGTCGCCCGTCTCGACGCGTCGCGCGAGGAACTCGCCGAACTGGAGGAGGAGACCCTCCAGAGCGGCGCGAAGGATATCGTCGTCCGGGAACGGTAGCCCCGGCCACTCGATTTTTCGGAGCCACGGGAGAGCCGCGGGTATCGGCCGACACGCCGGTATATTAACATTGGAGCGGTCTCAAGGGGGGATAGAGCATGAGCACCACGGAGTCAGTACACCAATGTGTGAGCGAGGAGCGCCTCCGCGACGACATCACGCGGACCGCGGAGTTCGGTGCGATCGAAACCGATCGAGGCCACGGCCGAACGGTCCTGGCCGGAACGGAGGCGAATCGCCGAGCACGGGAGTATCTAGTCGACCGACTCGACGCCGCCGGCCTCGACGTCCGGGTCGACGCCGTCGGCAACATCGTCGGCCGGTGGGTGCCCGAGGGTGTCGATCCGTCGGCGCAGGCGGTGGCGTGTGGGAGCCACCTCGACTCCGTGCCCGAAGGCGGCATCTTCGACGGGGTCCTCGGCGTCTACAGTGGCCTAGAAGCGGTTCGCGCCCTCCAGAAGCTGGACGCCGAGTTCGACCGACCGATCGAAGTCGTCTGCTTCACCGAGGAGGAGGGCGCGCGGTTCTCGAACGGCGTCCTCGGGTCGTCGGTGGCGAGCGGTCAGCGGTCCGTCGAAGAGGCACTCGCGCTCGAGGACGACGACGGCGTAACGCTCGATTCGGCGTTGACGGATATCGGCTTTCGGGGCACCGGCCGCGTCGACGCGAGCGAGTGGGATTCGTGGCTCGAACTCCACGTCGAACAGGGGGAACGGCTCCAGGAGGCGGGAGCAGCCGTCGGCATCGTCTCGGCGATCACGGGAACGATCCGGTGTGCGGTCGACATCGAAGGTGAGGCGAACCACTCTGGATCGACGGCGATGGCGGATCGGACGGACGCACTCGCGGCCGCGAGCGAAGTCGTCCTCGAAGTCGAGGCGGCGACGAACGACGCCGTCGCGGAACACGGTGACACCGTCGTCGGGACGGTCGGAAAACTGGACGTCTCGCCGAACGCGATCAACGTCGTCCCCGGGCGGGCCGAACTGGGGATCGACGTCCGCGACGTTCGCTACGAGTCGATGGAGTCGATCGTCGGCCGGGTACGGGAGCAACTCGCCGGCCTCGAAGCACAGCGAAATGTGGAGACGGCGTTCGAGCGACCGTACGACATCCCCCCGAGCGAGATGAGCGAACGGTGTACGGCCGCGCTGGAACGCGCCGTCTCGACCGTCGACGTGCCGTCGCTGTCGCTGCACTCCGGCGCCGGGCACGACACCATGCACGTCGCGAACGCGACGGAGACGGGGATGCTGTTCGCACCGTCCCGCGGTGGGTTCTCGCACAGCCCCCGCGAGTGGACCGACTGGAGTAGCTGTGCGACGGCGACTCGGGTGTTGACGGCCGGGCTGGCGAATCTGGCGCGCGAGTGAGACCGACGTCGAGCGACCGACTGGTGTTCGTCGAATGAAAACGGACGGCTACGTCCGAGACTCCGAGCCGTGAGTCGCCATGTTGATGTTCACCTCGATGACGTTCGCCGCCCGTTGGACCTGCTCGGGGAGTTCCTCGTCGAACGGCGTCCCTTTCAGTCGACTCGTCGGCCCGGCGACGCTCAGCGAGCCGAGGACGTCGTCGTCACGGTCGATGACTGGCGCGCCGACGGCACGAAGCCCCTCTACCTCCTCCTCGTCGTTGTACGCGTAGCCGCGCTCGCGAATCGTCTCCAGTTCCTCGAAGAGTTCGTCGCGGTCCGTGATCGTATTGGCCGTCCGTTCCGGCAGGCCGTGCCGGTCGAGGATGTCGTCGACGCGGTCCTCGGAGAGAAACGCCAGAATCGCCTTGCCCGTCGCCGTACAGTGGAGTTGGTCCGGCTGCTGGAGTTTGTCCGTCTGGTAGCCGCTCCCGACGGCGTCGCTCCCACGGACCTTGTAGAGGTTGATGCCCATGCCGTGCTGTTCGGTGAAGAGGTTCGCGTACTCGCCGGTCGTCTCCGCGAGCTCCTCGACTTCCTCCTTGCCGTAGCGGTACAGGAGGTTGCGATTGCGGACGTACTCGCCGGAGAGGAGCAATTGGAGGCCGAGTTCGTACTGCTCGCCGTTCTTGACGACGAAGTCCTCCGCCCGGAGCGTCGCCAGATAGTGGTACGTCGAACTCTTCGACAACCCGAGGTGCGTGGCCAACTCGGTGACTCCGGCGCCGTCCAGCCGCTCGAGTGCCTTGATGATCTGGGCGGTCCGCTCCACCGTCTTCAACGTACGCGGCGATTCGCTCCGGTTCGGTTCGGCAGTCATACGTTGCCGTACGGCACGGCACCACTTAGTCGTTTACCTGTCGCGAACGTCGGTTCCGGTGTGTTCGGCGTCCCGTCCGGACGTCGAGCGGGAAATTGATCGGGCGGCGAGTGATCGGAGTCGGTGGCAGCCGTGTGTGTATCCGCCGACGGCCGTGACATCCCACGCCACGGGATCGGTTCGCGGAGTTATTTTCGAAATACAAACGGCCGAGGCTGCCCGCCGAGAGATACAATAACAAAATTATGTCCGTTATGGAACGCCACACGTGAGCGGCTCTACAGCAACGTTTTTTATCGCCCACGTTCGAAAGGCGGGTGTGATGGATACGGAACTACTCGGACGGACGGCCCAAATCGAAGTGCGGAACGTCGGCGGGATCGACGAGACGGCCGTCGAGTTCGAACCCGGAATCACGGTGTTGACGGGACGAAACGCGACGAACCGAACGTCGTTGCTGCGCTCGATCATGGCGGTCATGGGGAGCGACGACGCCTCGCTCAAGGCGGACGCCGACGAGGGGCGGGCCGAACTCACCGTCGGCGACGAGCGCTACGTGCGGACGTTCTCGCGGGCGAACGGCTCCGTGACGACCGGCGGCGAGCCGTTTCTCGACGATCCGGAGCTCGCGGACCTCTTTGCCTTTCTGTTGGAGTCCAACGAGGCCCGGCGGTCCGTCGCGAGGGGCGGGGATCTGCGGGAACTCATCATGCGGCCGGTCGACACCGAGGCCATTCGCGCCGAGATTCGAGAGCTCGAACGCGAGAAATCCCGGATCGACGACGACCTCGACGACCTCGACGACCTGAAAGGCGACCTGCCGGAGCTCGAACGGGAGCGAGGACGTCTCGAAGACGCCATCGAGGAGAAGCGCGCGGAACTCGCGACGAAAGAGGAAGAGATCGAGACGCTGGACGCCGACCTCGACGAGACGCGGGCGGAGAAACGGGAACTCGAATCCCGGCTCGACGACCTGCGCGAGAAGCGGTCCGCGCTGGAAAGGGTCCGCTCGGACATCGACCTCCAGCAGGACAGCATCGAATCGCTCACCGCCGAGCGGCGGGAGCTGGAGGCCGAGCGCGAGGATCTCCCCGACGCGCCGATGGGCGAACACGCCGACCTCGACGAAGAGATCGAGCGACTGCGGGAGCGAATCGGGACGCTCGAACGCGAAGTGAGCGACCTCCAGGACGTCATCCAGTTCAACGAGGAGCAACTCGACGAGGCGGGAGCGGTCACGGCACACCTGGGCGACGGCGACGGCGCCGTGACGGACGCCCTCGTCGACGAGACGGTGGTCTGTTGGACCTGCGGGACCTCCGTCGAGACCGAACGGATCGCGAACACGCTCGACCAGCTTCGAGACGTCCGCCAGGAGAAACTGGAGACGATCCGGACGCTCGAATCGGAGCTGAGCGAGTTGAAAGACGAGCGCCGGACTTACCGGAAACAGCAAGAGCGCAAGGAGTCACTCGACCGCCAACTCGACGACGTCACGGCCGAAATCGAGGACCGCGAGGCGCAACTGGAGAGCCTGCGCGAGGAGCGCGAGCGACTCAACGACGACATCGAGGCGCTGGAATCGGAGATCGAGACCCTGGAGACCGAGGACTTCGGCGACATCCTCGACCTCCACAAGGAGGCGAACCAACTGGAGTTCGAACTCGGCCGACTCGAATCCGACCTCGACGACGTGACCGACCGGATCGCGACGATCGAGAAACGCCTGACCGAGGAGGAGGGACTCCGCTCCCAGCGGGAGGAGATCAACGCGGAACTGCGGGATCTCAGGACGCGGATCGATCGGATCGAGGAGAACGCCGTCGAGCAGTTCAACGACCACATGGCGGCCGTCCTCGACATCCTCGGCTACGAGAACCTCGAACGGATCTGGATCGAACGGGTCGAACGCACCGTTCGCGAGGGGCGCCGGAACGTCGAGAAGACGCTGTTCGAACTCCACGTCGTCCGGAGTACGGACAGCGGGGCGACCTTCGAGGACACGATCGATCACCTCTCCGAGAGCGAGCGCGAGGTGACCGGCCTCGTGTTCGCGCTCGCGGGCTATCTCGTCCACGACGTACACGAGACGGTGCCGTTCGTGTTACTGGACTCGCTGGAGGCCATCGACTCCGAACGCATCGCCGCACTGGTCGAGTACGTCGCCGACTACGCCGAGTTCCTCGTCGTCGCCCTCCTGCCCGAGGACGCGCAGGCCCTCGACGACGCCTACACCCGCGTGACGGAGATCTAGTCGTCGCGCTCGCAGTCACAGCCCCCGCGTTCGAGCAGTTCGACGACGCCGTACTGGGCGCCACAGTCCTCACAGAGCACGTCGACGTCGACGAACAGGCGGAAGGTCCCGAGCGCGAGCCGATCGGTCGACCGCAGTCGCTCCAGACTCCCCTCGGTGATCGACCTGAGTCGGGAGCGGAGCCGCTGGATCGTGTCGACGACGGACTCGATCTGTTCGCTGTCGGACGGGCGTTCGTACTCGGCGTCGCGGTACTCGGTCAGATACGAGCGGATGGCCTGGTACGTGACGAAGTCGCTCTCGAGTCCGTCGACGTCGACGCCCTCGCGTTCGAGGCGTGCCCGCGCCTCGGTCCGCATCCCGCTGCTCACGTCGTCCGCAGTGAGGAGGCGATAGAGGTTGTCGATCTCGCCATCGACAGTCGATGCGCCGGCCGACAGCAAGGCGGCCTCGAGGAGCCGACGGTTGAACCGGTCAGCGAGGTCCCGGAGGCTCTCGCGCTCGTCACCGTCCGCGGTCCAGCGGCGCTCGAGTTCGTCGCCGAACGTGTCACCGAGGTCGTACTCCTCGATCAGTCGGGCCACCTTGCTCGATGTCCGGCCACCCCCGCTGGCGTCTTCGGTCATGCGTACCACGTGACGCGACGAGAATATATAAACACCGGATCGTGCGCTCGCGCCGGGACACGCCACACGAACGGCGGGCGCCGCGAGACCGGGAGCCGGATCCGGCGAGTCGGCGGACAGCGTCCGCGAGTATACATCAACAAAAATTTGTTTCATTAGAACTAGTTTTTTTCTTATATTTTTTCGGACGCGCTCGCCACCGACGCCGAATTTCCGTATACTACGCCGTTTCAGCGCCATTCAACCGATTTTGGACGTTTTCGAACCGCTGTCAATTCGATGTATACCGGATCCGAGCCCCGAGAACGAAATGAGAGAACATAGCGGTTTTCGTCCGTCTATACGTCGTTTTCGCCGATATCTCACGGCAGCACGCGAACCGATCTCCGGAACAGCGACGCGCTCGGGGACCAAATATAAAATTATTCTGTTATATATTTTCTTCTTATATATCTGATTTCGGTGGGGCGTTCGACACCGACGACCACGGGCACGCCTGGACCTGCCTCGCCCGTCGGCCGGCCAGTGACTTCCGGATGGGGGGCCGGTCGGCCCCCCTCGCGGGGCGACGAACGCGGCGGGGCGGGGGGTGTCGGGAGGGAGGCGACGCGGGGTCGTTACGGGTGATACGTATGCAAAGATATAACGTAGCACATTACCATGGCCGACTGTGCTCGAAACCGATAACGTAACATCTCTTTCGTTCGATACGACGTACTTCGGTGACTCCGTCACGTACTGCCCGACGCTCGTCGATTCTCCACAGGGCGCGTTACTCTTCGACGTCGGCGGCCCCGGCGACACGGACGTCCTCGAGGCGGCGATCAACGCCGCCGGGTACGACTTTGCGGACATCTGTAAGATCGTGGTGACACACCACGATCTGGATCACGGCGGATGTCTCGCGGACGTGGTGAGTGAAACCGGCGCGGAAGTGATCGCACACCACAAGGCCGTCCCGTATCTGAACGGGGATCGCGTCAGCATCAAGCGCAGAGACGCGCCGATCGCCGGAACGGACGTCGACGTCGAGTTGACCGGCGGGGAGCGATTCCTGACCGACGCCGGACCGCTCGAAGCGATCTTCACGCCGGGACACAATCCGGATCACCTCGCCTTTTACCTGCCGGAGGTCGGCGTGTTGATCGCTGGCGACCTGTTCGCGGTCACCAGCGATACTGATCTCGCGACGGCGTCGGTCGGGGAGTTCGTCGGACCGAAAGAAGAACCGACGATCGACATGTTCGAAGCCTTCAGGTCCATCGGGAAACTGCTCGACCTCGATATCGAGACGACCGTCTGTTTCCACGGCGGCGTCGCGGACGCCGGTACGGCCGAGATTCGGGAGATACACGCGCAAGGCCCGACACAGAACACGACGAGATAGGGTGGCTGTTGGCGGGAGTCGACCGACACGGACGTGCCCGGTCACGCCCGAGGAGAGTGCGTTTGTGGAGTCGTCGCGGATATCGAAACGATGCGGATACTGGTCACGAGGGGTGCGGGATGCATCGGCAGTTACCTCGCGAAACGGGGCGTCGTGGACGAGAGGCGTCCGTCGACGGAGGGGAGTACGAATGTCTCGATGCGGTGGACCGACTGTTCGCCGACGGCGCCGACGTGGAGGTGGAACGCCCGGACGGGTGGGTGACGAACGTGAATACGGTCGCCGACATCGAACGGGTCGAGGGACGGATCGGCGAGGACGGGAGCGCGTAGCGGTCGTGCGTCACGATCGGGGTCGGTGCGGGCAACCACTTATCGACGGGGAAGACGTAGCCGCGGAGAGACGCGGTTACACGGCGACTACACCGGCCACACGTCCAGTCATGTTCGACCGACATCGTCGCTCGACGGAGTCACCGCGTGGGCGAGTGACGCTCGTGCTGACGTTCGTCTTCGTCCTCGCCTACCGCCTCGAACAGAATATCGCGTACGTACTCGACGTCTCGCCCCGACAGCTCGTGACGCTCGATACGTTCCCCGCGAACGCGCTCACCCAAGTGTTCGCGCCCGTCCTCCACGCAGGCGGCGACCACCTCGCCGCGACGCTCGTGTGGGTCGTCCCCTTCGGCTACTTCCTCGAACGTCGTCGCCCCTGGCAGGACTACGTCGGCTTCGTCGTCGTGGCCGGCTTCCTCACGACGACGCTCGCTCCGGTCGTGTTCGTCGTCCTCGGCGTGGCGCCGGGACTGGGCATCGGCGGGAGCGGCGTCGCCTACGCGCTCGTCGGACGCGAAGCGACCGCGCGGCTTCGGACGCTCCCGGAGTGGCGGTCGTTCTCGCGGGTCGAGTGGGGGATCCTGGCCGTCGCGGTGGGCGGACTGGCGCTGCATCTCGCGAGCTTCGTCGATTCGCCGGCCCGAGCGAGCGTCGTCGGCCACGCGACCGGGTTGGTCGTGGGCGTCGTCGCGGGAATCGGGGAGCGGTACGTGTCGGTCGGCGGCGAGCCAGCGACCCACGACTGAAGTCGTGGGCTCGTCGGTGGTCTCACGTTCCGCCGTCGAATCGACGGCGGCGTGGAACTCGCCGGCGGCGTGTGCGCAGATCAACAACGTGCCGGTCGACCGCTTCGAGAACGCCCAGCGAGTACCACACGCACTCCAGAGAGACACCCGTATCGTCCCGACGAGGAGCGCGACGCCCACGGCGAGACGCGAGTCGGGGTCGGCCGCGTGGCTCATCGCACCTCGACGACCGTCGCTTCGACGGTCACGGTGCCGAAGTCGAGGGTGACCGTCCGGCCCCGGCGCAGCGGCGCGCCCTTGAACTGGACGCCGGCGTTCGTCTCCCGCACTCGCAGGTCGGCGGTCATCGTCACGTCCTCCTCGACGGGATGGTCCCGCCGGTAGACGTTGCCGTCCTGGCTCGTCAGCACCACGGTCGCCGGTTCGGTGTCGACGCTCGTGAGTTCGGCGACCGTCTCGCCGCGGATGCGCTCGGTCATGCCGCTCCGGAGGCCGTCGGCCAGGTCGGGGTCGGCGTTCTCGACCGCAAGGCGGACGGTGCGGGTGGCCTGCTCGCCGCGTGGCTCCGTCGCGCCGCGTCGCACCACCTGGCCTGCGAAGGCGTAGGCGTCAGTCTCGACGGGCAGCGTCGTTCCCTCCCGGACGGGACTCCCCGCGACGCGCGGCCCGTCGCTCGCGTCGTAGGTGCGGTAGGTGACGCCGACGTAGGCGGTCACCCGGCCGGGGTCGCCGGTGCGGTACGCGGTGACCGAACGGACCGTCCCCACGCGGTGGCCGTCGATCCGGTACTCGTCGCCGGCGCGAATCGCGTCGACGTCCGCGGCCGTGAGGTCCGTCCGCAGGAGGACGTCCGTCTCACCGACGGGGAGGTCAGGGTTGGCGTCGTCGACGGCCGTGATCGTGCCGCCAGTCGCGTAGTCGGGCGTGGCGAGCGAAAGGTCGCGACCGACGCGGAGGGGGTCCCCGCCGTAGGTGACGGCGTCGTCCTCGTCGGCGACAGTTCCGTTGAGTCGGACGCGGGCGTAGAGGTGCCGGCCGTCGTCGGCTGGCGTGGCGTAGACGTCCGTGACCGTGAGGTTCTCCGTGTCGTCGGGGGCGACGGTGTCGCCCTCGGTGACGAGAGTGGCGACGTAGGCGGGCTGGGTGCCGAGATCGAGGGTGGCGTAGCGGGTGACCGTGTCGGAGGTGGTGTCGGACGCCCCGGACGAGAAAACGAGCGCGACGCCCGCGACGACGACCGAGAGGGCAAAGAGGACCGCGAGGAGGTCGATGACGTTTACGAGTCCGAAGATGCGGCCCTGGTCGTCGAGGAGGTCCATTATCGAGGTGATTGATCGAAGGCGTGAAAACGATTGTGCTACTGTCAGTTTTGTTTCGCCACGTCGTCGCTGACAGAATCAGTAGCGAAGTCAGCGGAACGCGGCCACACCTCGCTCCAGTAGTTCGCGATCCTGCGCGCTCAGACCGAGAGCATACAGGCTACCGAAAAAGACGACGCCGCCAGTGATGCTCCCAACGACCAGCAGAATCAGTCCCTCCAACAGCGGCGAGAGACTGAGCATGGCAGCCGTCGCACAGACTCCGGCGACGACTGGCTTGTAGAAATTCCGGGTGTAAGGGAAATAGCTCTCCAGATAATAGATTTCGACGATCCTGAGGAGATTCACGACAGCGAGCGATCCGGCACTCCCAAGCGCTGCCCCGATGAAGCCGAATTCGAGGATGAGGAGGTAATTGAGGACGATATTTAGGATGCCGAGAACCCAGCGGTTGATCATCACGAGATACTGATGGCCGGTCATCATCAGCATGTAGCCACTCGGACCGACCGCATTTCTGATTGCCTGCGCCACTAGAAACAGGAGCAGTACCGTCGTCCCCATAACGAAGTTCTCCCCGAAGATACGCAACATCTCCGTCCGATAGAGCGTCGCAACGAGAGCGAAGATGAGCGAAAACGTGAACGCCCACCGAGTCGTCGTCGAGAAGAGGTCGTTTAGTTCCTCCCGCTGCCCGTTGTTGTGGAGACGGGACGCAACAGGAGGGAAAATCTGATTGAGACCCGAGAGCGGTAGCCCCATGAACGTCGCGATCAGGATAGCGATACTGTAGACTCCTACCTCAGTATCGGTGAAGAAATATCCGACCATCAGTATGTCCACCTGGGAGTACAGTAAGGAGCCAGCAGCGGTGAGCATAAGCGGAATCGAGTAGTCGTAGTATTCGTACATCTCATCGTAATCGAGTGAGATGGAGGGTCTGAAATCCGTCCGTGTAAAGAAGACAGCGCTAGCCAAGAGAACAGCGACGACGCTCGCGAGAACGAGCGCCGCGACGACTCCGAACACGGAGTAGCCGAGAAACAACGCCACACCAACCGCGAGTACCCGGACGAATGGATAGGCGATTTTCTGTACCCCTATCTGATATATCGGCTTCTCTATACTTCTGAAGACGTTCGCAACGAGCATCAGGAGTGCGATGAACGGAAGCGCCAAGACGAACAACTGGAGGACAGAGGGGAACACCTCATTGTCAAGCGTGAGACGGTTGATGAGGGGAGCAAAGGTGTAAACTCCGAGGGCGACGACGACGCTTCCGATGATAGTCGTGGCGAACGCGAGACCAAGGATACTGTTTCGCCGTTCGGAGGACGACTCGTACTCGGGAAGGAATCGAAGGATCGACTCTCCGGAACCAACTTGCGCAAACACCTTGGCGATCGTGAGAATCGTCCGGGTGTACGAATAGGTGCCGTACATCGCGGCGCCGAGACCGCGAGTGAGCAAGAGATTGAGAAGGAACCCGGCTACAGACTGGAAGACGAATCCACCGACGAAGACCAAAGCGCCCGTCCCAACACTCGAAATGTCGGTTAGATCTTCGGAAGAGTCGTCAGTCATGTGTAGGTGCGATCGACCAATTTATCGAAGATAGCCGAGATCTTCGAGCCGCGTTTCCACGTCGTCGCTCACGTCGTCGCTGTCGGCATCCACACGCACGCCGGCGTCGGTCAACTTCTCGAAGATAGGCTCGACGACGTCCCTGCCGCCGTCCTCGACGACGTAGGTGGTCTGTGCGTCGCGGACGTGGAACGTCGCCTCATCGTCGCCCCGAGAGGCGTATTTCGTCACGTGGTCGTCCTCCTCCCGATAGACGGCGCGCCACGGTCCGAAGTAGGGTTCGCGCTCCGACTCGTCAAGTGGCAGTTCGTCGCCCGGCGGGACGATTCGGTAGGTGGAACTGATCACCGGTTCGTCGTCGGGCACGAACGCGTCCGCGACATCCTCGCCTGCGATCGCTCCGCGAACGGCGTTCGGGAAGTTCGTGAGCGTGGCCACCTCGTCGATGGTTCGGCCGGACGACTGGTGTGGCTCCTTGACGAGGAGGGGAACGTGTGTCAGTACCTCGTCGATCCCCCAGCTGTGGTCGACGAGTCGCACGTCGGGCGTGAGCGAACTCCGTTCACCGAACCCCTCGCCGTGGTCGCTCGTAACGACGAGGAGCGTATTCTCGTATTCCCCGAGTTGCTTGAGTCGGGAGACGAGCGTTTCGAGCGCCGCGTCGAGTTGTCGAATGCAGCCGTCGTAGAGCGGTTCGAGTGCGCGCAATTGGCCCCACGGCTGGCCTTCGAGGAACGTCTTCGACATCGGGCCGTCCGGGATCCGCTCTCGCAATTCCGCGAGTGCGTCACCACCCCACTGATCGTACTCCGGTTCCGGCACGTAGGGATAGTGAGCGTCCATGAGGTTGAGACAGGCCGCCCACGGACCGGTTCGGTTCCGGAGCCAGGAGTGGAATTCGTCCAGATATACGTCCGCGCTCTCTCGTTTCGGATCGTAGGCGCCGCTCGGAGATGAGAACTTGTAGTAAAGGCCGTTTAACAGCGCGTAAAGCCGCTGATCTTGTTTTAGTAGTTCACGGAGGTACTGGGGTGCCGAGACGCTTCCCTCGATATCCGCGGGTGAAAAGGCGTCCTCGTACAGTCGAGGCGTGGTCTTTCGCTTCGGACCAACGTAGTGATCGAATACGTCTCCGAGGTTCGATGCCTGTGTGATCACCGCGTTCGGTGTGAAAATCCCCGTTTCGTAGTCGTATTCGTGTCCAAGTTCGTGCCACAGGTTCGCCGATGGTTTCAGTCGAGCGGTGTGTTCGGTGACGCCGTGTTCTTCGACGTGGTAGCCTGAAAAGAGACTGGCGTGGCTCGAAACGCTGTGGATGCTCGGAGATCGTGTCTGATGGAACTTTGTGGCTCTCCGAACGAACCGGGAGAGAAATGGCGTCGTCTCGTTATCGTGGCCGTGTGTACTGCAATTTTTTGCTCTCACACTGTCAAGGATAACGAGTAGGATATTGGGAGGAGAGTTTTTCATGCTATCAGTACCCAGACTGTGATACACAATGAAAGGTCGTTTATTCAAAGTACTTGTCACAGGGGATCCTGATAACGAGGCCAATACTGCCGGACTGACCTCCCTCAACGAACATCGACAGCCTACCTCGGTGTTCAGTCAGAACGAACCATGGTGGCAAAATCGGTTAGCCCTTTGATTAATGTCGTCTCTGGTTAGCGTCGTCGTCCCGACGTACAACCGACCAAGCCGACTGCAACGGTCGGTTTCTTCGTTGATCAATCAGACGTACCGGCCACTCGAAATCATCGTTGTTGACGACGGGTCCGAGACGCCGGCGACGGAGATCGTCGACCAGCGATCCGGCGATGGAACGACCGTAACGGTTGTTCGGCACGAGCAGAACCAGGGGGCTAACGCGGCTAGGAATACCGGAATTCGAAAGGCAAAGGGGGATTTCATCGCCTTTCTGGACGACGACGATGAGTGGTATCCAACGAAGATCCAACAACAAGTCGCAGCGTTCGATGAGGATGACGACGTGGGCGTGGTGTACTCGGGGATCGAAGTGAATAGGGGCGACTACAAGACCTACAACGCTGCTACTGAAGAAGGAAAATTAACGAGACAGTTACTCAAACAAAACGTCGTTGGGACTTTCTCAACGGTGTTAGTCCGCCGATCGATCGTCGACAAGGCCGGTGGTTTAGACGAGCGATTTCCCAGTTGGCAGGACAAGGAGTGGTACGTGCGTCTATCACGATACTGCGATTTCAAGCCAGTGAACGAACCACTGGTCGTCCGCCACATGAAGGGAGACGATCATCTGAGTGATGATTTCGAACAACTATCGACCGAGACGTATCCGCTATTCGTCGAAAAATTCGATTCGTTGGCGCGTTCTTTCGGATGGCTGTACTATCGACAGTGGCAAAGCGTGTGTGCACAGAACGTCGCAAATTACGCGCTTAGACTCGGTCAAGACACCCAAGTGCGGTCGTACTCCGCCGAGGCAATCAGGTGGTACCCTCCCCAATATCGACCGTATCTCCTCATGATCAAATCCCTAATCAACAAATGACGGGAAGATCCCCCCTACCGTTCCGAGGCGTGACGGTATTCTAAATAATATGGCAATCAATTAATGCAAAGCTCACGAGTATACTTATATGGACATAATTCATAAGATTGTTGATAGAGTATCACCATCCCGCCAACTCGCCGCTCACCACCTCAACCGTCTCTACTACGCCGCCCGCAATCCCGACGGCTACAACGCCGACGGAATCGACGTGTTCGCCGAGGACTGGGACAACCTCGTGATCCTCGACGCCTGTCGGTACGACTACTTCGTGGAACAATCAAGTCTTGACGGAACACTCGAATCCCGTATCTCCCGTGCCTCCGCGACCCGCGAGTGGGTCCACGCCAACTTCACCGACCGAAAGCTCCACGACGTGGTCTACGTCTCGGCGAACCCGAACTACCGGAAGGTCGCGGACGACATCGGGGCCGAGGTCCACGCCTACGTCGACGTCTGGCGGGACGACACCCTCGTGGGCGAGGAGAATACCATCGTCCCACCGGAGACGGTGACCGAACACGCCCTCGACGCGGCGGAACAGTATCCGAACAAACGACTACTGGTCCACTACGTCCAGCCCCACTACCCGTTCATCGGCCCGACCGGCGAGGAACACTTCGATCCGACGGCGACGCTCAAGGAGGTATCCGTGAAGTACGACCTCACCGACGACCGCTTGAACCGAGCATATCGTGAAAATCTCGATATCGTTCTCGATGAAGCAGAACGACTGCTGGACGCACTCAACGGTAAGACGGTGGTGAGTGCCGATCACGGGGAGCTTCTCGGGGAACGATTGTCGCCGCTCCCGTTGCGTGCCTACGGCCACCCGAACGGCATCTACGTCGAGGAACTCGTCAAGGTGCCGTGGCTCGTCCACACGAGTGGGGAGCGAAAGGAAATCGTCGCCGAAGCACCGACGGCACAGGACGAGGTCGACGAGGAGGCACTCGAAGAACAACTCCGAAATCTCGGGTACGTGACCTAGACGTACCCCAGCGCGGCGAGTTGCTCCTCGCGGTCGGCATCCCCCTCCACCTGAACGTCCGTCTGCGGTTCGTGCGTGCCTCGATCGGCAGCCGTGGTTTCGATCCACGGCACGACCCGCAGGCAGTCCATCGGCATCGTCGGTGGATGACCGTACACGAACCACTCGCCGAGCGCGTTCCCGTGATCCGAGGTGATCACGACGTTCTCGGCGTCGACGTTCCTCAGGAGTAGTTCGATGTCGTCGAGTGCGAGTTCGAGGTTTTCCCGGTAGCCAGCCCAGACTTCGTCCCGCGATAGCTTCCCTGCACCGAGTTTCTGCCAGACGTCGTCCCACTCCTGCCCGCCGAACTTGTCGAGGCGCTTGCCCTGCGTCAGCCCGGGACGGGAGAGGAACGGACAGTGGGGCTGCATGTAGTGCGCGATGAGGCGGTCGGGGTCGTGTTCGCGGGCGGCAGCGATGGTTCGGTCGGTGATCGCTCGCGGCGGGACCGTCCCGGGGTCGTCCCAGACGTACTCCCACACTTCGTCGAGTTCGAGGAAGTCGTCGGGATCGAGTGCCTGCTCGGAGAACGGATTCCCGCAGACGTACGCCGTCTCGGCCATCTCGTCGGCGTAAGCCGGGACGAAGTTCTTCTGCATCCACAGCAGGGTCATGCTGTCGAGCGAGCGGAACGCGCCGACTCGGTCGATGTAGTCGTAGTCGGGAGCGACTTCACGCATCAGGTCGAGACGACAGGCGTCGACGACAATCAGTAAGTCCCAGTCGCGGTCGTAGATCGGTGTTCCCGGATCGCGGAGTCGTGAGATGCCTTGTAGGCTCTTGTGGTAGACCGGGCGGATCGACTCCATCAGACCGTGAACTCCGTCGGATCGAATACGAGTGACCGACTCCGATGCCCAGCCGGAGATATCCATCAGCAGATATGTCGGCCGGAGCTCGTATCAAGCTACTGCTCGGACAGCAGATGGTCGAAAATCAGAAGAAAGGTACAACTGGAGGCGCCGTCCGAACGTATGAACACGACGAAACGGTTCGAACTAGTCGATGTATTTATGTGATCGCTCATAGATTTTCGGATACGCATGGAGGCGCAGTCGGGGTCCTGGTTCCGAGAGGTGTGGACACGGTCGGGGCTCCGGAGGTTACTGATCCGTGCGGACGCCCGGATCGCGGGCTCGTCGCTCTCGGCGCTCGGTGCGACGCTCCTAGAATGGATCAGATCGAGCACATTCGTACGGGTAGCAAGTATATCCCCTCGCGGACAGCTCTCGATAGAGTTGTCCGGAAGCGTACTCCTACCGACGGAGCTACGGAATGCAATCAAGCACTCAGAGACACGCCAGCTGATCCAGAGATTACTGCCGCAGGGGGACGTATTGGTCTGGGGCGTCGTCGCGACGCTTGCGCTGGGATTCTGGAGCGTGTCGCTGTTCTCGGTTCCAGAACTGCTCTTGGTACTGGCGGCTGTCGTCCTCGGAGTTGAAACAATAACGGACGGCTCTGTCTCACTCACGTCCGCAGCCATCGGCGGCTTACTGGTGATGACCAGTCTCCTGATCTGGACAGCCCTGTCGACACTCGCCACGGGTGCTCCAGTCCGTCCCTTCGTCACCCGGATGGGACGCTGGCTGACGCTCTTGGTCGTGCTCCTCGTCGTGGATACCGAACGCGACACCGAACGGCTGCTCTCAGTCGCCGCGGCTGCAGCGGTCCTGCTGTCGATTCTGACGCTGGTGGCGACAGTCGTCGACCTGCCGATGGAACCGCGAACGATTCCACCGCGGACGTTCGGCCCGGTGACGATGCCGGTAGGGCGCGTCATTCCGGTGCCGCTAGCGTTCGGAATATTCGGTATGCTCTTGCTGTTTCCTCTTCCGTATCTCGTGCTGCGGGGCTGGCGGGAGCGTTCGTGGCGTCCACTCGTCGGAGCAGGCACCATCGTCCTCGCCGTCATCATCGGCCAATCACGCTCGACCTATCTCGCACTTGCGGCCGCAATAGTCGTCCTCGTCATCGCGGGGGTCGTGTGGATTGTCACAGAGGCCCCTCCCAAATGGCGACGCGCCATCGGAGTCGGTGGGGTCGTCAGCACATTGATCGCGATTCCAGTCGCCGTGATCGGGGCTCAGATCCTCATCGCGGCTGAGCGTATCAACTACATCCGCCGGCTCAACCAAGCGCGCGCAGGAATTACGACGCTCGCCGATCGCCCCATATTCGGAACCGGACCGAGGCAGTTCCAAGCCGTTTCCGGAGCAGACAACGTCATTCACGCCGCGTGGCTTCGACTCGGCGCCGAAGTTGGTCTCGTCGCACTGGCGCTGGTGTGTGTGACAGCGTATCTCGCGACAAGACAGGTCGTCCGAACGGCAATCAACGATCGATCGTGGATCGCCGTCGCCGTCCTCGCTGGAATGGTCGCCGTCGCCGTCGAAGCGTCGTTCCAAGGGAGTTTCGGGCGACCGACGTGGATCGTGTTGGCCCTCGGCCTCTCGGCTCCGTGGCGGTAACTCGGCGCCAGTGGCCGACAATCTCCTCCTCTGTCGGACAGTTTGCACATAGCCAATCAGACGACCCAAAGGATCCCGGCAGAGGATTTACATATGGTCGAAGTGATTGGAATATGGATATGCCAGGAGGGTGCCCCCCGTGAACCAGTCGGAAGCGCTCTCTCGGAGAAGAAGAATCGTCGTCGTGTTCCTAGCCGTTCTTCTCGTCCCAGTCGCCGTACAAGCGATGACGTACACGCCGCCGGCGAACGAGGAGATGGAGAGTAACGCGTCAGCGGGTGATAGATCGGAGAATGTGACGTTCGTCACTATTCAGGGGAACACCGCCGGGGAGGGGGCGGCGGCGTACGCCGTCGACACGAACACGAAAGAAATCATCTGGTCACACGACTCCTACTACAAGAAGTACTTCGACGTGGATCCGCTGAACGACTCGACGATTCTCTTTACCGCGATGCTCCACGACTGGCCGTGGAACGGCGGAGACAGCTACCCCTGGTACGCGATTATCTACGACTGGCGAAACGATACGGTCGTCGACCGGTTCCCTGTTCCTTCAGACACGCACGATATCGACCATATCGGCGATCAGAAATATGTCATTGCCGACAAAACACTCCACCGCAGGCAACACCAGGCGTATCTGCAGATGTCGAAAGAACGCGACTGGATCGCCGACGAGCGCAGCGAGACGTGGCATCGGCTATATGTCTACAACCGAAGTACGGACGACATCGTCTGGGAGTACAACTTCACGGATCACTATCCGGAAACAGCAGGAGATGGGATCGGCAACCATCAGGATTACACCCACGTCAACGACGTAGACCTAGTGCTCAACGGCAGCGCGTATCTGACGAGTCCACGGGAGTTCGATCGAGTGCTGTTGATCAACCGAACGACGAAAGAGACGGTCTGGGAACTCGGCGAGGAGGACAACTACGACCTTCTCCACGAACAGCACAACCCCGTCTTGCTCTCGAACGATCCACCAACGGTGTTGGTGGCCGATTCCGAAAACGACCGCGTCGTGGAGTACGAGAAGCGGGGGGACGAGTGGACGCGAACGTGGCTTTACGGCAAAGGACTCGACTGGCCGCGGGACGCCGACCGTCTCCCGAACGGCAATACACTCATCACGGATACCGCGAACGGACGAGTCATCGAAGTGTCGCCACAGGGCGACATCGTCTGGCAGTACAACACGACGTTCGGCCCGTACGAAGCCGAACGGTTGCAATACGGCGACGAACCGAAGGGCCCACCAATGTCGACGCTGAACGGAGACGCGACTCACGAGGAAGAGTCGTCTTACCTCGCCGCTCAGGCCGATCAATACTTCTTCCTCAGCCAGTGGATACTGCCGCCCTGGGTGAGTCAGACTACTTTCTGGTTGCTCCACGTGTGGGTGATCGCATTCGTCAGTTGGATGATCGTCGAGGTCAGAGCTTGGTGGAGCCGATAACTGCGCCGGTCGATCGTCACACGGACGTTGCAGTCAAACTGATCGCTGAACAGACAGCGAATCACAGGCAGTCGAACTGCCGAAGCCTACGAGACGTTTCGGCAACCATGCTTGTTTCTTCACCGGCCCGTAAGCACGCTATTTACCGCACTTCGAGCTTCACACCCTCGAATTTCATATATCTAATCTCAAATTATTGGCTCATTTAACCCAGGATCGTTCTCAACTATCTCCTCCGATTCGACGAAAATCCACTTTACGAACACATTCCGGTTCGCCTAAACAGAAATGTCTTTGTATCGTCGCGGCGGGCCGACTACAGCGCGTACACGTCTTCGACCAGCCGATCCACGTGACTCGCCATCGTATGCTCGCTCGCCCACACCAACGCGTTCCGCCCCAACGCCGCCCGATCAGCGTCGAACAGTCGCTCGATCGCCGCAACCAGCCCGTCGGGGTCTTTCGGCTCGAACAGAAACCCCGTCTCCCCCGTCTCGATCAACTCCGGAATCCCACCGATGTCGCTCCCGATCACCGGCAGCCCGACCGCGTAGCTCTCGTAGATGGTCATCGGCGAGTTCTCCATCCAGATGGAGGGGACGATGGCCGCGGCGGCAGTCTCTCGAAGATCCGTCAGTTTCTCCTCGGAGACGAAGCCGTGGTACTCCAGGTTCTCCCGTTCCGCGGCCGCTTTCTCGGTCCGCTCGGCGTAGGGCCCGGTCCCGCAGGCGTGGAACGTGACGTCGGGCAGCCGGTCCGCGGCCGCGAAGAACGTCTCCAGGCCCTTCGCCTCCAAGTGCTGGCCGACGTAGAGCACCGATCGATCGTCCGAGACGGGCGGCGGTTCGTCGGCGACGCCGTCGACGCCGAGACGGACGCGCCGTGCCTCGACGCCCTGGAAGAAGCCGTGGTCGCGATGCACGTCGATGACGTGTTGACTCGGCGCGGTGACCAGATCGGGCGTCCCGAGTGTCGCGCGCCGCTGGCTGGCATACGCCCGACACGGGAGCGGCGGATCCTCGCAGACGATGCGCTCGTCGTCCGGGGCCGTCAGATCGCGCAGAAGGTTGCTCTTCGGACAGACGAGACCGTAATCGTGGAGCGTGTGGACGTGTCGGACGTCGCGTCGCTGGACGGCGCGGCCGACAAGCGTCGAGATGCCGAAGAGGTTGTTGGTGTGGACGACGTCGGGGTCGAGGCGGTCGAGAACCGCGCCGACCGCGGTCGAGGCGTGGACGTTGACGAGGTCGATCCCGCGCCAGACGGCCTTTTCGAGGACGTTGCCGCCGGTACCGTCGCTGAGATGAGAGAGGTTGGCCGGGTAGAACCGCCAGACTGGAACGCCGTCGTGGGTCTCTCTCGCTGGGCGGAGTGAATCGAGGCCGTCGTACGGCTTGGACGTGACGACCGCGACGTCGTAACCCCGGTCCTGTAGGCCGTTGGCGGTCCGAAGGACGTAGTTCTCGGCGCCGCCGTGCTTGTCCGGCGGAAAGAGCGCGTTGACCAAGCAGATATCGGCCATCGCCCACGAGTTACGGACCGGGCCGTATAGTCTTTCGTCACCGAGTGAACAACTACTTGTCCTCCCTCGCAGAAGCGACACCACCGACGAATGCGCGTCGCCATCAACGCCCGCGTCCTCGCCAAGCCGGAGCCGGCGGGAGTGAGCCGATACACGCGCCACCTCCTGGCGGCGCTCGCCGACCGCGACGACGACGTCGACTACGTCGTCTTCGGCGTGGACGACCTCCCGCCAGAACTCCGGGGGCGGAACCACGTCGAGAACGCCGGCGAATCCCCGCCTACCCCCGCCGGGCTACGCGTCCAGTTCTGGGAGCAGGTCACGCTCCCCCGCGCGCTCCACAGCTACGACGTCGACCTCCTCCACTCCACGGCCGGCTTCTCACCGGTCGTCACCGACGTCCCGACGGTACTCACGATCCACGACATCTCGCCGATCACGCATCCGGAGTGGTTCTCGTGGGGGTACGCCGCGCTGTATCGCGCGCTGACGCCGCTCGCGCTCCGGAGCGTCGACCACGTCGTCACCATCTCGGAGTTCTCGCGGTCGGAGATCACGGAGACGTATCCCCGGACGAACGGGAAGGTATCCACGGTACACAACGGCTTCACCCCGATCCCCGAAGACGACGTGGCGCCCGTCGACGGACTCGACGAGGAGCGGTATCTCCTCTTCGTCGGCTCCCTCAACCCACGCAAGAATCTCACGCGACTGCTCGATGCGTACGAACGGTACCGGCAGCGCGTCGACGATCCGCTCCCGCTCGTACTGGCCGGCGCACGACGGGACGTGTTCGCGGCGGTCGATCGACCGCCCATAGCCGACGTGCGGGCGCTCGGGTTCGTCCCCGACGCCCAGCGCAACTGGCTCTACCACCACGCGACGGCCCTCGTCTTCCCGTCGCTGTACGAGGGGTTCGGCCTGCCAATCGTCGAGGCGATGGACTGTGGGACGCCGGTGCTGACCTCGAACGTGGGCGCGATGGCGGAGGTCGCCGGCGACGCCGCGGTGCTCGTCGATCCGACCGATACCGACGACATCGCGGCGGGCATCGAGCGCGTCGCAACCGACGACGCCCTCCGCAGAGCTCTCGTCGAGTCGGGGCGGGACCGAGTCGACGCGTTCACGTGGGCGTCCACAGCCGCGAAGATGGTCGAACTCTACCGGCGCGTCGCGAGCGGAGCGCGAACCGACCGTGACGACTGAGCCGATCGACATGTTCATTTGCCGAGGCGAAACAGTACGGCACGGGTAACAGATGGTGGATCACGTCTTTCTGCTCACGGTCGACGCACTCGGGGCCGAGCACGTCGGCTTTCTCGGCTACGACCGGGACACCACGCCCCGACTCGACGAACTCGCAGAGCGGGGACTGACCTGTCGAACGTGCATCGCACAGAGCTCCCACACGCGCGAGTCGATGCCGTCGCTGTTTTACTCCGCGTACCCCTTCCAGCTTGGCGACGTCGGCCCCGTTCCGGACGATCGGCCGACGATCACGGCCGAACTCGCCGACGCGGGCTACGCCACGGCGGGGTTTCACTCGAATCCGTATCTCTCCCGTGCCTACGGTTTCGACCGCGGATTCGACGCCTTCGACGACGGGCTCCCCCTCGCGAAGAACCGGGTCCTGACCTTCGTCCACCGAGCGATCAACCACTTCCGACTCCAGCCGTACACCCGCGCCGACGACCTGAACGCGAAGGGGTTGGACTGGCTCGACTCGACGACGGCCGACCGCCGATTTCTCTGGCTCCACTACATGGATCCCCACGGGCCGTACCAGCCACCGGCGCGAACACAGGAGCTGTTCCGCGACGAGCCGGTCGGCCAGCGGACGGCCAAGAAACTGTGGCGGCGCACCGTCGACGAACCGGAGACGATCACCGACGAGGAGCGCGAGACGCTGGTCGACCTGTACGACGCGGAGATCAGATACACCGACGAGATGATCGGTGCATTTCTCGACGAGTTGGCGGCGCGAGGCGTGCGTGACTCGTCGCTGATCGTCGTGGCGGCGGATCACGGCGACGCGTTCGGACGGCACGGGATCTATGGCCATCCGCGCCACCTCTACGAGGAACTCGTCCACGTCCCGCTGGTGGTGCTCGGAGCGAACGGATCGTCGGCACGGATCGAACGCCCCGTCGAGAACGTCGACGTCGGCCCGACGATTCTCGACGCCGTCGGCCGCGACGTCCCACCGGAGTTCGAGGGCGAGTCGCTTCGGCGGCTCGGCGGGGACGAAGACAAAGACGAAAACGAGGCGACGTCGACGGCCACCGAGCCGTCGGGGACCGAGGGCGCCGGAAGTGAGCCAGCGGCCTTCGCCGAGGCCCACGGCGAGGGTGACGACGCCGGCGTCGGTCGGTTCGCGATTCGGACGCCCCGATACAAGTATCTCGTCGAACTGGATGTAGACGACGAGGTAGCGACACGCCGCCTGTACGACCTCGTGGACGACCCCGACGAGCAGACGGACGTCAAAGCGGAGCGGCCGGCCGTACGCGACCGTCTCCACGAGCGATTGCTCGACCACGTGACCGAGGTGAAAGCCGAGGCCGACGAGGTGGGCGACCGGGACGAGGTCGACGCCGTCGTCACGGATCGACTGGAGAATCTTGGCTATCGGTGAGAGGAGCGGCCGACGCAGTCGTGGTCAGTCGTCCGTAGCACACATCTCGTCCGTGGCGTCGTCGGTCGTGATCGGTTCCCCCCGGAGAATCGCCCGATACCGCCGTTCCATCGTATCGAGCATCCGCTCGCGCCCGAACCGACGCTCCACCCGTTCGCGCGCCTGTTCCCCGTACCGCCGTCGCCGGTCGGGGTCGTCGAGCAGCGCGTCGATCGCACTCGCGAGTGCGTCGGCATCCCGCGGCGGGACCGTCAGCCCCGTCTCGCCGTCCGGACTCACCCACGGCACGCCCGTCGGGAGATCGGTGTTGACGACCGGCGTCCGATACGCCATCGCCTCCAACTGGACGATGCCGAACGCCTCGCTCGGCTCGACCGACGGGAGGACGAACACGTCGGCGCGGTCGTAGCAGGCGTGGAGTCGCTCCTCGGCGACGTAGCCGAGAAAGTGGACGCGGTCCCGGACGCCGAGACGGTCGACGCGGGCGTCGAGTTCGTCGCGCCGGTCCCCGCTGCCGGCGATCAGGAGGTCGGCGTCGACGGTCGGCATCGCGTCGAGCAGGTACTCCACCCCCTTGTAGTAGTTCAGCCGACCGACGAACAGGAGCGTCGGGCGGTCGGGATCGCCCGGCAGGTCGGCGGGCGGGCCGTCGTACCGCCCGTAGTCGTCGAGATCGATCGAGAGCGGCACGACGGAGGCTTTCTCGCGATAGGGCGCGAGATGCTCGGAGTGATCGAGCAGGCGCGGCGACGTGACGAAGACGTGGTCGACGTCGTCGAGGAACCGGCGCAGGAGCGGGCGATACAGGCGGAGTGCGGTCCGCTGGCGAACGATGTCGCTGTGATAGGTGGCGACGACGGGCGTCTCCGGTGGCGACGGCGCGGCGAGATGCGAGACGACGCTCAGGGGGTTCGGGAGGTGGTGGTGGACGACATCGGCGTCGCGACTCGCCTGCCGGAGCCGGAGCGGGAACGTGGGCGACAGCGGCACCGACTTCGCGACCCCCAGGCTCGTCGTGCGGGTGATCGGAACGCCCGCGACGGTGTCGCGGGCACCCCAGCCGCGCGGGACGGACACGAGCACGCGGCTCCCGTGTCCGCGGTGGGCCATCCCCTCGGCGATGGCGCGGACGACCGCTTCGATGCCGCCGACCTCGGGGTGGTAGAACTTGTTGAGTTGGAGGAGATCCATGCGCTGGATAGCGGGGAAGGGATCGCAACGGGCATCAAAATTGGGTCTCCGATCCGCCCCGCCGAACACAAGATACAGGCCGCCGCGCGATCACGGAGGGGTATGGACCGGTCGGATCCGGACGCCGAGGAAGCCGAGGCCGACGAACGAATCAACCGACGGCTCGACCGGATCGTCGACTTCCTCGCGACTTACCTCCCCTGATCGACTCGGCCGATCGTCAGCGACGGAGTGTCGGTTACGTCCGCGCGACCGTCGCCACCCGCACGCTCGGCGCGGCCGAGCCCGGAACGGCCTCCGTCCCCGTCTCCGTCTCGCCCGTTGGAGGTACGCCTCGGTCACGCAGCCGTAGACGAACGTGAAGCAGGCGGCCAGGATCGGGAAGGCGACCGGATCACGAGCGATCGAGGTCGGAGAGCCACCCCGCAGTACGCCAACACCGAGCCTGCAGCCATCACCGTCCACCGGCGGGCAATTCGCGGCGACGCCACCGCCCACAATTAACTGTCCGGTCCACGTACGAGTGGCCGGATGCCCGACGCCCCCGACTCACTGGCGGCCTTCATCGAGAGCGAGCGGTCGCGTGATCTCTCCCTGGCCGTCGTCAATCGGACGCGCCCCCGGCCGATACAGGACATGCTCGAGGACGCGTTCGACGAGCGATCGGTCGGCGTCGAGGAACTCGACGTCGAGGGGGCGGCGGAGGATCTGGTGGTGTTGCTCGACGGCGACGACGTCGTCGCCACCTCGCCGCTCCGGGCGCTCGAAGACGAGATACTGCTGATCAACTCCGACCGCTACGTCACCGGCGGGAAGTCGCTCGGCGACCTGAGCCTGCCGGCCGTGATCGAGGGCCTCGCCGAGACGCCGTTCAGGGTTCGGGGCTACCCCGCCTCGGATTCGGAGAAGCTGCCGCTCATCATGATCTCCCGGTACATCGAGCAGTTGGCCTGGCAACACGGGACGGGACGCCTCCGGGCCTCGTTTCAGCGCCTCTCGCGTCTCGACGACGAACGCGGCACGAGAGAGGTCTACCGGACGCTCGGTGGGACCGACGTGGACGTCCACGTCTACGGCGTTCCGGACTGGCTCCCACCCGAGTCGTTCCCGGGCGTCATCCACGCGGGCTACCGGGGCGAGTTCCGCACGTCGTGGTTCGTGATCTTTCACGCCGACGACGCGGACGCCCGGACGGCGGCGCTGGTCGCCGACCGTGTCGACGACAACGAGTGGGTGGCGCGGTGGACGTTCGACGACGACCGGATCCGGACCGTCAACCGGTACGTCGAGCGGGCGATGTGAGGGCGACGGCCGGCCGGCCGGTCACCCCCCATCCGGTCGACTCCCGTCACCCCGCGTACCACGCCCGTAGCGCCACCCCACAGACGAGACAGGCCAAAAGCGCGCCGTACCCGACGAGGTGGACGGGGGAGTCGGGAGCCAGCCACGCCTCGATAGCCACCATGCCGACGGCGTAGGCGACGAGACCGCCGACGGCGAAGGGGGCCACGGCCACGTCGGCGAGCGTCGCGAACGCCATCCCGAGCGCGAGCGCGAGAGTGGCGACGACGGCGAGCGTGACGGCGTCGCCGACGACGGCGGCGACCCGCGTCCAGTACACCGCACGCGGGGGCCACAACGCGAGGCCGGCGAGGGCGGCGAAGACGGCGCTTCCGGCCACCGCTCGGGGGTGGAGGCCGTGGAGGTCCAGGTGGAGGGCCATCACTCGATGTTGACGCCGACGCGACAAAACGGTACGGACCGATCACCGCGCGGCCCACGCCAGCAGCGCCAGGGCGGCGACGGCCACCGTCGACGTCCAGACTGCCGTGGGCAACGGGACGAGGTGGCCGACGAACAGCCAGCCGAGGAGGTAGCCGAACGGAGCGACGGCGACGACGATCGTGACGGCCGTGACGGGATCGAGGGGGTCGAGTCGAGAGCGGAGGGACACGTCGGCGGGAGGCGCGCCACCCACCTGAATGGGTGGGGCTCAGGGCGGCCGCCGCACTCGCCGTCCGGCGCTGGCGAACCGGGGAAGGGATACGGGCGGAGGCCGTTGTCGGCGTATGGAACCGACACTCGTCTACGACGACGACTGCGGGTTCTGTACGTGGTGGGCTGATCGAGCCGCGAAGCGGACCGACCTCCGAATCGTCGGCTTCTCGGAGGTCACGCCCACGCTCCGGGACCGACTCCCCGCGGACTACGAGGACTGCGTCCATCTGGTGACCGACGACGAGGTGTACTCGTGTGGCGCGGCAGCGGAGGAGACGCTGCTACGGGCGGACGCTCCCGGCGACGCCGACCCTCGCCCCCTCGTGGAGTTCCTCCGTCAGTTCGAGGATTACGAGCGACTGCGCGAGCGGACGTACCGCTGGGTCGCCGACCGCCGCGACACGTTCGGCCTCCTCGTCTCGAAGACGCCGCCGGCGCGGCGGGACCGCGACGGGACGTAGGCCGGCGCGGGAATGTTAACGCGGAGGAGGCCGTACGGTCGAACGTGAGTCCCCACTCCGGAGCGGCGCTCCCGGTCGTGGTGGGAGTCGTGCTCACCGTACTGCTGGTGAACGCGGCGCTGGTCGCCTACGCCTCGAAATTGCGAACGCGCCGCGAGCGCGCGAGCGGCGCCGAACGGACGGCCACCGGCACCGGCGCCACCGACTCGTCGACCGTCACTGCGCCAACTGCGGCGTGGAGAACGACCCCGAGTACCGGTACTGCCGGGTGTATCGGGGAACTTCCCGGCCACACGCCGCGTCGGTATCCGGCGTCGCCGCCGTTCGGCCGGGGCAGTCGGTGACTGCCGTCGAGAAGGATGGAAACCGACGAACACTTACCGCGGGCGGGGACGAACATCCGAGTAGGTGAGTCCCGCCGTGGCTACAGGGGACGAGTCGGCTGCGACGCCGACCGAGGCCGAACTGGAGCGCTCGATCGGACTGGTCGGCGCGACGGCGATCGGTGTCGGGACGATGATCGCGGGCGGCATCTTCGTGCTATCGGGATTGGCCGTCGCCAACGTCGGCGCGGCGGCGGCCGTCTCGTTCGTCCTCGCGGCTGCCGTCGCGGGCATCACCGCGCTCACGTACGCCGAGTTCGCGGCCATCTACACCGTCGACGGCGGCGGCTACGCCTACGTCGCCGAGGTGTTCGAATCCGACTGGTCGTATCTGGTCGGCTGGCTCCTGATTCTGGGCTATCCCGCGAGCGCGGCCTTCTACCTGGCGAGCTTTGCCGACTGGTTCGCTCGCTTTCTGGTGCCTGTGCTCTCCCTCCCGACGGCGCTGCCGTTCTGGCTCCCCGCGGTCGGCGTACTGGCGCTTCTCGTGGCGATCAACCTCGCCGGGGCGGAGGAGACGGGGACGTTCCAGATCGTCGTCACCGGGCTGAAAGTCGCGCTCATCGGTCTCTTTTTGCTTGGCGGACTCCGGGCGTTTCGAGCGGACGTTGTCGCGCAGTCGCTCGCGACCAACGTCACGAACGTCGACGACGTGGCGCTGACCGCGGCGCTCGTGTTCATAACCTTCTTTGGCTTCGAGGCGATCGCGACCAGCGAGGGGGAGATCAAGTCGCCCGAACGGACGGTCCCGCGGGCCATCTTCCTGAGTATCGGTCTCGTCACCGTCCTCTACGTCTTGGTGGTCGTCGTTGTGGTGCTCGCGAGCCACGACGCCGGCTTCCTCGCCTTCCTCGCCGAGCGGACCGGGTTGCGAGCGCCGGAGGCAGCTACCACGTTCCTCGCCGAACACGGCGAGGCGGCGATGGCCCGCGCAGCGCAGTACTACCTCGGCGACGTCGGCTTCTACGTCTTCGTCGTCGGCGCCCTGTTGTCGATGATTTCGGCCACCAACGCGACCATCCTCGCCGGCTCGCGGGTGAAACTCGCCATGGCCGAGCGCGGTCAACTCCCCGACCCGGTCGCGCGGATCGGCCCTCGAACCGGAGCGCCGACAGTCGCCGTGGCCGCCACCGGTGGGTTGATCCTCGCTTTCTTTCTGGCGTTTGTCGTCCTCGGAACCCCGTCCGGTGGGTCGACGCCGGGGATCGAACTCGGCCTCGAAGCCCTCGCCCACTTCGCGGACGTCATGCTCCTCGCGGGACTGGTGGTCGTGAACGTGGCACTGATCCGGTCACGGCGGACGGATCCGGATCTTGTGCGTCGGTTCCGTGTGCCTGGCGTCCCCTGGGTGCCCCTCGTGGGCGTCGCCTCGAACCTCGCGCTCCTGGCGAGCCTGGATCCAACGAGCATCGCGCTTGGCTGTGTCGCCGTCGCCGTCGGGGCGGTGGTCCGGTTCGCCGTACTGGCGTAGTCGTCGGGCGCCGCGTGACGGCCAGAAGCGGCGGACGTCCCGCGGGGTCTCGCCGGGGGCGGCGCGACGCCATCGACGGGGACGATGCTGCCCTCCGTCACTCGTCGCGTCACGCCAGCCAGGTAGTAGCGGCGAATCCGGTCGGCCGTCGACTCGGCCGCTTTCACGAACTCGACGACACGCTCGCCGTCCTCGCGGCCGTCGTCGACCACCGCGATCGTCAGCGACTGGTCGCGGAGGGCGTCGACGCTCTCGGGGGCGCCCCGGATCGTGTGGCGTTCGCCCACCGTCTCGCCCGCCTCGACCTGCCGGATCGTCTCGACCATCGGGCGGAGGCCCCCTGACGATGGCGTCCGTCTCCCCGACGACAGGACGACCGACGACCCGAACGAGTCCGTGACCGCTGCCGACCGCGTCCGCTCCGAGATGCACGACACGTGCCGGCGTGCGCTCCGACAGAGGGGTCCTCGACTTCCGTGAGGACTTCGACCTGCTCGTACTCGCGCGCGAACGCGACGCCGGCGTGGTGACGGAGGACCGCGGCATCGTCTCCTGGGCCGACGAGGTCGGTCTCCGCTACGTCCGTGGCGGGCAGTTCCCGACGCTGCTGGAGGAGTACCTGCGGGGGGCCGGCACCGACGGGGACGCCGCGGCCGACGAGTAATGCGCCGTCCAGTTGCGTAGTCGACACGTCCCTGCCACCCGCTGGGAACGTTTGGGTGGCTATTTACGACCCTCGTCGTATCGTCCAACATGACCGAGACGAGCGGGCCGATACGCGTTCTCCACGTCGGTCCCGACGCCGCAGCCCCGACGGCGGTGTCCCTCGAACGGACGAGCGACCGTCTCGTGGTGGCGACGGCGGCGGACAGACGCGAGGCGCTCGCTCGACTGGCCGAGTCCGCAGAACCGTTCGACTGCGTCGTCGTCGACCTGCCCGGAACCGACGGACTCGAGTTCCTCGACGCCCTCGGCGACGCCCACGACGACCTCCCCGTTCTCCTCCGGACCGGGGACGACGACGTCGCGGTCGAGGCGGTCGACCGCGGCGCGACCGACGTCGTCCGTGAGCCACCGGACGGCGGGACCACGCTGCTCGCCAACCGAATCGAAAACGCCGTCGACCGGCGGCGTACCGCCGGGCGCGTGGCGACGCTCGATCGAACGGTCCGCCTCGTCAGGGCGGTCGACCGGGTGCGCTCGCGCGCCGAGACGCGTGCGGAACTCGAACGCGGCGTCTGCGAGGCGGTCGTCGACGACGGCGGGTACGGGGGCGCCTGGATCGGGGCGTACGACCCCGAGACGGGGGCGGTCGATCCGCGAGCGACGGCGGGGATGGGCGACCCGGTCCTCGACGACACCGGCGTCGAGACGGGGGCGGTCGGTGCGGCCGACCCCGACTGCGGTCCGGTCGGGCGGGCGCTGCGGACGCGCGAACCGGTGGTCGTCGAGGCCGTCTCCGAAGCCGGGGAACTCCCCTGCCACGAGGTCGCACTCGATCGGGGCGATCCCACCGGCGTGGTCGTCCCGTTGGTCGGCGACGGGGCTCCGTACGGGGCGCTGGTCGTGTACGTCGAGCGAACGGGCACCGTCGACGACGAACGCGACGTGTTGGCTGAACTCGGCACCGGCGTCGTCGACACCATCGGGCGGATCGAAGCGGACGCCAGCGCGGCTCGCTACGAGCGCCTCGTCGACCACCTCCCCGTGGGGGTCTGCCGGATCGCCGGACGTCCGACTGGCGACGTCGTCGACGCCAACCCCGCGCTAGCGGACGTCCTCGGCGCCGACACCGCGGACGCACTGACCGGCCACGCGGCTGCCGACTTCTATCTCGACCCCGACGACCGTGAGGCGCTGTGTCGTCGGCTCCGAACCGAGGGCGTCGTGCGGGACGAGCGCCTCCGACTGCGCACCCTCGACGGCGGCCGGATCCAGGCATCGATCACCGCGATCCGAACCGAGACCGGGGATAGGGCGTCCGTCGACGCCATCGTCCGAGACGTCACCGAACGCGAGCGGCGCGAACGACGGCGCCACCAGTTCCGGAGCGCCGTCGAACACGCCGGCCACGTCGTGTTGATCACCGACACGGACGGGACGATCACCTACGTCAACGGCGCCTTCGAGTCGGTCACCGGCTACGCCGAGGCCGAAGCCATCGGCCGACGCCCGTCGATGCTCCAGTCGGGCGAACACGACGAGGCGTTCTACAGCGATCTCTGGGAGACCATCTCGTCGGGCGAAGTCTGGCAGGGCGAGGTCGTCAACGAACGCAAGGACGGCACGCAGTACGTCATCGACCAGACGGTCGCACCTATCACCGACGACGACGGCGAGAACGTCGGCTTCGTCGCAGTCAACCGCGACGTCACGGCACGCAAGGAGCGGGAACTGAACCTGACGTTCCTCAAGCGAGCGATCGATCAGGCCGGGATCGGCATCGGAACGTACGGCGCCGACGGCTACGCCACGTACGTCAACGAGCGACTGGCCGAACTGTTCGGGACCGACCGCGACGATCTCCGGAGCCAACACATGGCCACGCTCGGGTCCGACCTCGATCACGATCGGTTCGCGGAGTACTGGGCGTCGTTCGCGGACGGCGAGCGCCGGATCTACGAGACGCGTATCGAACGCGTCGACACCGGCGAGGTGGTGCCCGCGGAAGTCGTCACCTCGCGGGTGACCATCGACGGCGTCCCCTACCAGGTGAACACGGTTCGGGACGCGACCGACCACAAGCGTCGAAAGCGGGACGTCGAACGGTTCCGGAGTGCCGTCGAACACGCCGGCCACAGTGTCCTCATCACCGACGCGGACGGGCGGATCGAGTACGTCAACGACAGCTTCGAGGCGGTGAGTGGCTACTCCGCCGCGGAGGCGATCGGTCGAACGCCCGCGATACTCCAGTCGGGCGAACACGACGAGGCGTTCTACAGCGATCTCTGGGAGACCATCTCGTCGGGCGAAGTCTGGCAGGGCGAGGTCGTCAACGAACGCAAGGACGGCACGCAGTACGTCATCGACCAGACGGTCGCACCCATCACCGACGACGACGGCGAGAACGTCGGCTTCGTCGCGGTCAACCGCGACGTGACCGACCTCAAGGAGTACGAACGGGAACTGGAGGCACAGAACGACCGCCTCAAACGGTACGGCGAGACGGTCGCACACGACCTCCGGAACCCGCTGGCCAGCCTCGAGGCCGACCTCCGACACTTCGAGGCGACGGTCGACGCCAGCGAGGGAACCGTCGACGCCGGCGCCGTCCGAACGCTGTGTGACGACGTGGAGTCGTCGATCGACCGAATGACGCGTCTGATCGACGACTTGCTGGAGATGGCCAAACAGGGACAGCGGGTGCTGGACCCCGAAACGGTGTCGCTCGCCGCAGTCGCGAGGGAGACGTGGACACAGCTCGATGCGGACTCCGCCGACCTCTCCGTCGAGGACGCCACGGTTGCCGCCGACCCCGACCGCCTGCAGGAGTTGCTGGCGAACCTGTTCCGCAACTCGATCGAACACGCCGGCGAGGACGTCCACGTCCGGGTTCGGCCGCTCGATTTCGACGTTGGCTTCGCCGTCGAAGACGACGGCCCCGGCATCCCACCGGACGAACGGGAGACGGTGTTCGACCGGGGATTCACCACCGCCGCGGACGGCACTGGATTCGGCCTCGCCATCGTCGAACGGATCGCCGACGCCCACGGCTGGTCGGTGACGGTTGCCGACGGGGAACGCGGCGGCGCACGCTTCGAGTTTCGGGTGGACCGAGAGGCGTAGCCGGCGCGAACGTTTATTCGAGTGCCGGCTCATCGGTAGGTATGATCGCCACTCCAGTCCGTGGTGGGAACTGAGCGTGCCCGGGGTCGTGTTCTGGGCGCTCGTCGCGCTGGCGACGCTCACCAGTTTCGTCACGGCGTGGACGCTCGGCGCCAACAGCAATTCCCCGCCCTTTGCCCCGGCGATCGGTGCCAACGCCATCTCGACGATGCGGGCCGCCTTCCTCATCGGGATCCTCGCCGCCCTCGGCGCGCTGACACAGGGCGGGGCGATCTCCGAAACGGTCGGGGCGGGCCTCGTCAACGGCGTCCAGATATCGTCGCTGGCGGCGACGGCCGGGTTGCTGACCGCGACCGGGTTCATGGCCCTCGGCGTCTACACCGGCTACCCCATCCCCGCCGCGTTCGCGACCACCGGGGCGATGGTCGGCGTCGGCCTCTCGCTCGGCGGCGATCCCGCAATCGACACCTACCGTCGGATCCTGATCTTCTGGGCGCTCGTCCCCCCGACATCGGGCGGACTCGCCTACCTCACGGCGACCATTCTCCGGCGCGACGACATCCCCGAGACCGTCGGCGTCCCGTTGCTGGCGGCACTCGTCGGCGGCATCGTTGCGAACGTGCAGTTGGCGGTCGTCCCCTCGCCGCCCGACACGACCCAGAGCTCCGTCGCGGGCTTTCTCGCGAGGCAGGTCGAGACGCCGACCGCCGTGGGCGTCGATCCCGTCGTCGGACTCGTGACGCTCGCCGCCGCCGTCGTGAGCTTTCGGTTCATCCGCCGGCGAACCCAAGCGTCGGTCGAAGACGGCGTCCGAACGTTTCTCGTCATCCTCGGGAGCGTCGTCGCCTTCTCCAGTGGCGGCAGTCAGGTCGGACTGGCGACCGGTCCCCTCGAAAACCTCTACGGCGCCGAACTCGGCTTGCCTGGCATCGTCCTCCTGGCCCTCGGGGCGACCGGAATCCTCGCCGGCGCGTGGATGGGTGCGCCCAGACTCCTGCAAGCGACCTCCCGCGAGTACGCCCAACTCGGGATCAGACGCTCCATCGCTGCCCTCGTCCCCGGATTCATCATCGCCCAGGTGGCCATCGCACTCGGCATCCCCATCTCCTTCAACAACATCATCATCTCGGGCGTCATCGGCGGCGGCCTGGCCGGCGGCTCCGCGGGCGTCTCGAGGCGGAAAATCGGCGTCACCCTCCTGTTCTGGCTCATCACCCTCGGCAGCTCTATCGGGGTCGGGTTCGGGCTCTACAAACTCTTCGCGGCGGTGCTCGGCGGCTAGCGGACGACCGTCACCGTCACCGGCGCCTCACCGACGACGCGTGTCGCCACCGTCCCGAGCACCCGGCGGGCGACGGCGCCGCGCTCACCGCCGTGTCCGCCCATCACGATCCGGTCGACGTCGTGGTCGTCGACGGACGCCAGAATCGTCTCGGCCGGGTCACCGGTCCGAACGACGGTGTCGACCGTGCGGTCGGCCTCGGCAGCCTGCGTCCGCGCCCGGTCGACGAGGCGCTCGGCCCGGTCGTGCGCGCTCTCGCGACGGTCCGCGTCGGAGCCGAGGATGCCGCCCTCGCTCATCCCCGCGTCCAGCGGCGTCACGACGTTCAGGACCGTGATGCGGCAGTCGAACAGATCGAGGGCCTCCGCGAGCGCCTCGTCCGCGAGCGGGGAGCCGTCGAGGGGGACGAGGACGTGAGATGGGGGCATGGACGGTGGTGGGTGCGCGGACACATATCGGTGACGACGGCGGATGCCTCCATGGCGGGGCGGGAGCCCGGACGCCAGTGCCCTCCACTCGACGGGGGCTCCCCACGCTACGCCGCGTCTGCAACTCGACGGTCGGCGACATCGCCGTCGAGATGGGGACAGATGGCTTCGAATCCGACGGCTCTTCGTCCACACTGCCGGTCGGACAGAATAGTCCCGGGCGGATTCGAACCGCCGTCCTGGGCTGTCTTCCGCGTCGGGAACGCCCCGAACACGTCCAAAGGCCCAGATGATTGGCCGCTACACCACGGGACTGCACTCGACTTTCGACGGCCGCCCCGTATAAATCCAGCCGTTCGCGTCAGTCCGCCGGCTTCTCACACTCGACTTCGAGTTCCGCGCACGCGTCGCGCTCGGCGTCGAAACAGTCCGGGCAGTTCGGGTTCCGGTCGATGATCGTATCGAGGCGCTCGGCCACCGTGTCGTCGATGACCGCCTCCAGTTCGCGCGCCTCCTCGCGGAAGTTCTCGACGTCGAGGACGTTCGCGAGGAAGCGCTCGATGATGCAGTACGTCTGGAGCGCGTCGCGAGCGCGGCGGATGCCATCGTCGGTGAGTCGGACGCCCTTGTACTTCTCGTGGTCCGCGAGGTTGCGGGTTTCGAGCTTGCCGATCATCTCGTTGGCGCTCGCCGGACTCACGTCGAGCATATCCGCGAGCGCTCCGGTCGACGCCGGACCGTCCTCCATCTCTTGGATCAGGTAGATCGCCTTGAGGTACTGGTCTGCCGTGTTCATTCCCGTGTCTCCATAACGTTCGTCACTTCTTCGACGCCGTCGGCCTCCTCTTCGCGGATCGATCGCAGGGTGTCGAGGAGCCGTTGCCGGTCCACCGAGAACCGCGCGTCGCTGGCCTCGATGGCCGAGACGAGGTCGTCGTAGAACTTGTACGCCGTCTCCTCGTTGCAGAGCTGGTCGTAGAGGACGCCGTCGAAGTCGTCCGGTTTCGTCTGGGCGTACTGCGCCTCGACGAGCGTCTCGATGTCCTCGAACGGAATGGACTCCGCGTCGAGGTCGGCGATCAACGCCTCCAGTCGAGCCCGGTGGTCGGCCGACTCCTCCGCGGCGTCGGACAGCAGCGACTCGATCTCGGGATCGAGGTCGGTGGCATCGAGCGACTGATAGTGGTGGTGGGCTCGCGCCTCGACGACCTCCTCCAACACGATTCCGATCTGGAGGAGGCGCGCGAGTTGGTGGTCGGAGCCGACCCGGTGGCTGACGCTCATCGGGCCGAACACCTCCGGTCGATACGTATCGGGTCGGTCATACCCCAAATCGGGGAGAGGGGGACTTAAGCTGTGCGGGGACTACTCCCGCAGCCGAGCCGCGACCTGCGCTTCGAGATCCTCGCGGAGCTCGTCGACCTCGATTTCCTCGAGAACGGGCACGAAGAAGCCCTCGACGAGCATGTTCCGGGCGTCCCGCTCGGAGATGGTCCGCGAGGTCAGGTAGAACAGGTCCTCCTGGTCGACCTGCCCGACCGTCGCCGAGTGGGAAGCCTCGGTGTCGTGGTTGTTGATGATGAGCTTCGGCGAGGCGTCGGCCTCGCTGTCGTCGCTCAGCATGAGCGTGTTCTCGCGCTGGTAGGAGTTGGTGTCCCACGCGTCGCGGCCGACGTCCTGGACGCCCTCGTACACCGAGCGCGCCTCGTCGTCGAGCACGCCGCGAGTGACGAGGTCGGCCGTCGTGTGCTCGGCCTGGTGCCAGACCCGCGCGTTCACGTCGAAGTGCTGGTCGTCGTGGCCGAAGAAGGCGCCGACGATCTGGGTCTCGGAACTGTCCCCGTTGAGCTCCGTCTCGACGTCCGAGCGGGTGAGCCGCGAGCCAACGTTCCCTTCGATCCAGTCGATGGTCGAGTAGACGTCCGCGTCGCCACGCTTGAGCGTGACGTTATACGTGTCCTCGTCGAGCGTCTGGAGCGAGCCGTACTGGACGTAGCTGTTCTCGCCGGCGGCGACTTCGACGAGGTTGCTGTAGTAGCGCTCGCCCTCGACGTCCGCGTCGCCGGATTCGATCCGCTCGAGGATCGTCACGGAGGCGGAGCTCTCGGTGACGACGAGCGTGTGGCTGAACAGCGACCGGGAGTTCATCTCCGTCCGAATCGTCACGTCCTCGGCGTCGACACCCTCTGGGACGTAGATGAACGTCCCCGTTGTAAAGAGTGCGGCCGACAGCGCCGTCAGGTAGTTCCTCTCCGGGTCGATGACGGAGCCGAACCGCTCTTCGAGGATCTCGGGGTGTTCGTCCACCGCTTCGGTGAACGACAGCACCTCGACGCCCTCGTCGGTGACGCGCTCGGTTTCGTCGGCCTGGTTCAGCGGATCGGCCAGATCGTCGAAGTCGAGCTGGTCGAGGTTCGTCCACCGACGGCCCGGCGTCTGGATGACGTCCGGCATCTCCAGGTGGTCCATCGCCTTGAGTGCCGCGAGCCGCGTCTCGCGGAGCCAGTCGGGCTCGTCGCGGCGCTCGGCGATCTCGTGGACGGTCGCTTCCGAAATGTCGGCTGGTACCTGCGTGCTCATGGTTATCCGAGGCTCCCCTCCATCTCGAGTTCGACGAGACGGTTGAGTTCGACCGCGTACTCGATGGGCAGTTCCTCCGTGATCGGCTCGATGAACCCGGAGACGATCATCTGTTTGGCGTCGTCGTCGTCGAGGCCACGGGACTGCAGGTAGAACACGTCCTCGTCACCGATCTTGCCGACGGTGGCCTCGTGGGCCACGTCCACCGCCGACTCGTTGATCTCCATGTACGGCATGGTGTCGGAGGTGGACTCGTTGTCGAACATCAGCGCGTCACACTCGACCGACGTCGAGGAGTTCGAGGCGCCGTCGGCGATGTGGACCAGACCGCGGTAGTTGGTGCGACCGCCGTCTTTGCTGATGGACTTGGATTCGATTGTCGACTTCGTCTCCGGGGCGTTGTGGTAGACCTTCGCCCCGGTGTCGATGTTCTGTCCCTCGCCCGCGAAGGCGATGGTGATGTGGTTGTCGGAGGCGCCACGCCCCTTGAGCACCGTCGACGGGTACAGCATCGTCGCCTTCGACCCCATCGATCCCGAGATCCACTCCATTCGACCGTCGCCCTCGACGAGCGCACGCTTGGTGTTCAGGTTGTAGGTGTTTTTCGACCAGTTCTGCACCGTGGAGTACTGGACGTGAGCGCCGTCGCCGACGAACACCTCGACGCCGCCGGAGTGGAGGTTGAACGCCGAGTACTTCGGGGCGGAACAGCCCTCGATGTAGTGGACTTCGGAGCCTTCCTCGGCGATGATGAGCGTGTGCTCGAACTGGCCCATCCCCTCGGAGTTCATCCGGAAGTACGCCTGCACGGGCATCTCCACGACCGTGTCCTCGGGGACGTAGACGAACGACCCGCCGGACCAGATGGCGCCGTGCAGCGCCGCGAACTTGTTGTCGCTCGGCGGCACGCACTTGGTCATGAAGTGCTCGCGGACGAGGTCCTCGTGCTCTTGGACGGCCTCGTCCATGTTGCAGAAGATGACGCCTTTCTCCTCCCACTGCTCTTGCATGTTCTGGTAGACGACTTCGGACTCGTACTGGGCGCCGACTCCCGAGAGGGCGTTCTTCTCGGCCTCCGGGATGCCCAGCTTGTCGAAGGTGTCTTTGATGTCGTCGGGGAGGTCCGTCCAGTCGTCGACGCTCTCGCGGGTCTCGACGTCCGGACGAATGTACGGAACGATTTCGTCGACGTCGACCTCGGAGAGGTCGGGCTGACCGGGCCAGTCGGTCGGCATCGGCATCTTCTGGAACTGTTCGAGCGCCCGGAGACGCCGCTTCAGCATCCAGTCGGGTTCGCCCTTGTCCTCCGAGATGACGCGGATCGTCTCCTCGGTGAGGCCCTTCTCGGCCTTGAACGAGGAACGTTCCTCCTTCTTGAACTCGAAGCGAGCCTCGGTGTCGGTCTCTTTTAGGTGGTCTTGATCGGAACTCATGGTGTGATGTTGTGGCTGCAGCCGTATTACGCTGTCTCGTAGACCTGCTCGCGAACCCAGTCGTATCCTTCGTCCTCGAGCTTCTGTGCCAGCTCCGCGCCGCCGCTCTCGGCGATTTCGCCGTCGAGCATCACGTGGACGTGGTCCGGCTCGACGTAGTCGAGGATGCGCTGGTAGTGGGTGATCTGGAGGATACCCGTCCCCTGTTCGTCACGGAGGGAGTTGATCCCCTCGGAGACGTCCTGAAGTCGGTCGATGTCCAGGCCGGAGTCGATTTCGTCGAGTACCGCGATGGCCGGTTCGAGGATGGCCGCCTGGAGAACCTCGTTTTGTTTCTTCTCGCCGCCGGAGAAGCCGGCGTTGAGGTAGCGCTGGGCGAACTTCTCGTCCATGTCCAGCAGTTCCATCTTCCCTTTCAGGAGCCGCTGGAACTCGGCAACACCGATCTCGCCGTCGTCGGCCGCGCCCTCCATGGGAGAGGTGTCGTAGCCCGCTTCCTCCTCGGCCTCGGCCTCGTCTTCGGCGTCGGGCTCGTCTTCCTCGAACAGTTCCTCGCGCTCCTCGACCTTGGCGTTGAGCGCCTGCCGGAGGAAGTTCGTCATCGTGACGCCCTCGATCTCCGCCGGATACTGGAACCCGAGGAAGATGCCGAGCGCCGCACGCTCGTTGGGTTCGAGGTCGAGAAGCTCCCACTCCCGCATCTCGGCCGGTACGTCCCCCTCGATGTCGGTCAGATCCTCGTCGTCGAGGAGGAGCGTGACCGATCCGTCGGTGACCTCGTAGGCCGGGTGGCCGGCGATGATCTTCGCCAGTGTCGACTTCCCCGAGCCGTTCGGTCCCATCAGGGCGTGAATCTCGCCCGATCGGACCTCGAGGTCGACACCGCGAAGGATGGTCTCGCCGCCCTCTTCTGCGACTTCCGCGTGAAGATTGGTGATCTGTAGTGTTGCCATAACCCTACCGTGTGGGTGGGCTGTTAGACGCATAATGCTTACGCATTCTCCCCCTTCACGTTTTCACTTCGAGAATAATTATTTACTGAGAGGGAAGCGTAGTTTCAGAACTGGCCGAGACCGGTCTGTCGCTGACCGCTTTTGACCTCGTCCCACGAGAGTCCCAGCGCCTCGATTATCCGCTCGATCGGCCCCTTGAGCGTCTTCTCCAGCATCTTGTCCCAATCGATTTCGAACGCCTCCGGGATCTGATCGGCGTACTCGAAACAGATCACGTCCGGGTCGCGCTTGAACGCGGCGTACAGGGGATCCACCTGCGGATCGAACTCCCCCGCCGCCTCCAGCTGTCGAAAGAACTCGGGGTGGACCTTCTTCAGGTACAGTCGCTTGGGTTTGCTCCCGCGCTGGAAGTTGGTCCCCAAAAGCAGATTGGCGTACTTCGCGCCCCGGACCTGCGCGGTGTCCGTGTCGTAGGCCGTCAGTTGCTTGCCGATGCCGCCGGGGATGCCGACGTCGTCCAAGTCGACGTTGCCCGCCTCGAAGTCCTCGATCACGTCGTAGACGTACTCCTCGATGTCGTCTACGTCGTCGCCAGTGACGATCATCTCGATCACCCGCCGCTGGACCTCCTTCGTGATCGGTGCGATGTCCGAGCGCTTGTACTCGAAGCCCGTAATGTCGATGTCGTCAACGTGTTTGCCCTCTTTCCAGACGATGTGGCCCGCGTAGCGTTTCTTCTTGCCCGCTTGGAAGAACCGCCGGTAGAGCTTCTCGAACTCGATCTGGAAGCGGTGGTGGTGGGCGTTGAGTTCGTCGAGGGCGAACTCGTCGTAGGAGTCGTTGATCGACTCCTCGAGTTCGTAACCCGTCTCGATGGCGCCGGCGATCCGACGAAGGTCGGACTCGCTCATCTCGGGGTGAGCCTCCCGAATCTCGTCGGGGACCTCGTCGGTGACGGTCTCCTCTCCGAGTTCCAACATGACGCTGTCGGTGTCCCCGTAGGCCACCTCGTACCCCACGTCGTTGGCGGCCGACTGGGTGTGTTCGATCACGTCGCGCCCGGTGGCGGTGACGGCCGCACCCATCTCCCGGTCGTAGAGGCGGAAGCGGTCCCATCCGAGGACGCCATAGAGCGATTGCCCGACGAACTGGAATGTGCCGTTGCGACCCGCGAGAAGCGTGTTGTTGTCGGCGACGGTGACACAGTAGACCCCATCGTCGGCGGTGTTTTGCCTCCCCGAGCGCTGCATCCGGAAACTGTTCGTGGCGTCTTCGGTGCAGTAGATGCGCCACGACCCACTGTCGCGGTTGTAACTCGCGGTCAGTCCGAGGTGGGCACAGAGGCGGAGCACGTCGTCGCGTAATCGCTCGCTCACCGTGGAGTAGCGCCAACTGTTCACCTGCCGGTCGCCGTCGCCCGCGATGAGCGTATCGAGGAATCGCTCCTTCTGGGCGCGACTGGCCTCGAAGACGAGTTCAGGAATGCGTTTCTCGAACCTGTTCTCACCACACGCATCTTCGAGCCAGCGGCCGAGCAATCGCGAGGTGAACTGATACCACCGGTCGTCGACGTAGTAGTCGAGTCCCAGTCGCTCGAGGAGGGCATCGACGGTCGTGTGATCGTCGCTCTCGCCGCCGTCGGCGACTGCCTCCTGCGCGAGTTGGATCGTCGTGGCCGATCCGCTGAGCTTCTCGCCGTACTGCTTGTCTTCGGACGTGTACACCGAGCCTTCGGTGATGTACCACGCCAGCAGATCGAGGAAGTCGTCGCCGTCGTAGAAGCGCGGAATCCACTTTCGACCCCGTTCGACGTGAACGTAGAACTCGGAGCAGTGCGCGTCCAGATACTCGCGGTGCTCCTCGAACTCGGCCGCCGGAAAGACATAGCCCGTCCCGTCGGAACCCTGTTTCTCCATCTCGTCCGGGTAGTGGCCGACTTCGGCGGCCAGCGTGTGCCCGTGGACGTCGTTGTTCGCCCACACCTCGTAGTCGCCGTCGAGGCGGTCCGTCAGATCGACCGTCTCCAACGGCTCGCCGTCCGGGCCGTCCCACCCATGCGGCAGTTCGTAGTGTGACGAGTCGTTCAGGTCGCCGGCCTCGACGAATCGGAACCCGTCCCACGACGCGCCGTTTGCGTCGTTCTTCCGGACGAGCATCCGGTGGTTGGGCGTGACGCTGAAGTCGACCTTGCTCGTCTCGATGTCGACGAGTTCGCCCCGATAGTCGGGATAGGCGTGCGTCTCGGTTACGGGTTTGACCTCCATCCGCAACGTCTCGGGATCGAGCGAGTACACCTCGTCGCCGACGGCGAGGTCACGGATGTTCCGAACCCCGTCCGGTGTGAGTACGTCGGTGTCCGGCGTGAAGCAGTTCATAATGACCTTCACCGCCTGCTGCTCCCGGTCGTACCGTTCGTACGCCTCGCTGCCGGGGTCGTTGGCGTTCCGTTCGGCTTTCTTCTGCTCCCGTTCTTCGAGCAGTTCGTCGACCATCTCCCGGATGACGCCATCCGGTTCCTTCCGGAAGTGGGTGCCGTTGGGAGCGTGGTAGGTGTCGTCGTCGTAGGAGTCGGGGTCGACTTTCGTCTCCGGGGAGGCGTTGATCGTCACCATGCACATCGGATAGAGTGACTTCAAGTCTAGTACACTGACATTTTCTTTGACTCCCGTGATCGGGTCGAAGACGGCGCCACCCTCGTAGTCCTCGGCGTCGGCCCGGCCCTTCGAGGGGAGCGCGAACTCGCCGTGGACCTTGTGGAGGACGTAGACGTCGACGGCGTCGCCCGGCGTCGGGGCGTCCTCCAGTTTGCAGCCGACGAACGTCCGCACCTCGTCCCAGAAAGAGATGATGTCGCGCTTGCGGTCGAGTTCGACACAGAGCTCCACGTCCCGGAGGTTGTACTCCAGCAGACGCTCGGGGTCGTTCTCCCAGAGGTCGCCGATGTCGCCGGTGTACCGTTCCTTGCCCGCGCCGAGTTCCTGTTCACCCACCGCGTCGAGACGATACGACTCCAGTTCCGTGAACTGCGTCCGCTTGTAGGCGTAGAGCAGGTCGAAGACGACCCGCCCCTTGATCGTCGGGCCTCCCCAGTCACTCCGCCACACCTCGCCGATCCGGGAGAGGCGGTCGGGGTTCAGGTCGTGGTCCACGTCCGGGCGCTTCCCGAGAACTTCGAGGCGGTCGATGAGATAGGGCGCGTCGAAATCTTCGAAGTTCCACCCGGTTAGAACGTCCGGATCAGTCTCCTCGATGTACGACAGGAAGGCGTCGAGCATCGCCGGCTCGGAGTCGAACGCACGGACCTCGGTGTCCACTTCGTCGAGACCCTCGTAGTCGTCGAGGGCGCTCGGCACGCCAGCCTCACCCTCCGGCGCGTCGTACAGCCACGCGACGTACCCGTCGCGACGGGAGTCGTGACTGGTGAGACAGACGATCGGCTCCTCGCCGTCCTCCGGGAAGCCCGAGCGGTCGTCCACCTCGATGTCGAACGTGTTCACCCGGAGGTCGGCCGCCGTCTCGACAGGTTCGACCTCCTCGTGGGGGATTTGGATCGCCCCGCTCTCCAGTCGGCGAACGGGGACGCGCACGCCACCCCCGATGTCCTTGTCGATCAGCAGCCGATTGGGAAAGAGGATGTCCGCCTCGTAGTGGTCGAACTCGTCGCGGATCTGCCCGACGTCCCGTGGCGTCCGGGTGCAGATCTTCGTCAGTGGCTCGCCGCGGATGCTCTCGTAGCCCGTCTCGGTGCGCGTGATCACGTCGCGGTCGAGGTCGTCGTCGTTGAGACTCGCCGTCGGCGCGTAGAAGTAGGGCTCGAAGCCGAGGATACGGACGTGTTCGGCCGTGCCGTCGGGCGTCCGTCCGAACAGGTGGACGACGGGGTACTCGTCGCTTCCCTGCCCCTCGATCGAGTAGTCGACCTGCGTGACCGCGAGATCGATCGTTCCGTCGGGATCGGGAAACTTCAGGTCGGCCGTGTCGATCACCGACGCGACCGACTGCGCGGCATCGCCGGCGACGGCGACCGCCTCCGCCTCGGGCCGGTCTGCGTCGCCCGTCCCCGAGAACTGGGAGAGGTCCGCCTGATTCATGCCGCACCCTTCGGCACACCCCAGTAAAAACCCAGCCACTCGGCCCGCGAAGCCCTGCCACCAAGACAAGACATATACCATGCCATTTCGTACCACGCTCGTGACGATGTCCGACCACGTCGACGCAGGCCGGTGGGACAGTACGGACGTTCGACGTCCGGACCGCGACGGTATCGACACCGTCGAAGCGTACGAAGTCGAAGACGGGACCGTACTCTACGACGCGGAGAACCCGCTCGCGTGGGTGGAGTCGTCGACGGCGGTGCCGATTCACGAGCTGGCGTAAAGGGTATCGTCGCCGTCGAGGGATCCCGGCACCCCGCCTCGACGGACGGTCGCGAGATACCCGGTACGACACCAACCGAACGCTTTTGCTACCGCGTTCGCTCTCTCGACGTGTGTTCGACCCGTGGCCCGACGAACCCGAGGAGCCGACACCGGAGTCGCGCTGGGGTGACCCCGAGCGCGATCTGCCACGGGTGCCGTCGCCGACGGTCGAGGAGGAAGACGTCGATCCCGAACTTCTGGAGACGTTCTGGCGGAGCGTGATCCTCGCCAACGTCGCTCTCCTCGGTCTCGCTCTCGGGCCGATGCTCGTCTCCTTCCGCGGCCAGTGGCTGGCCGGCGGCATCGCCGTCGCCATCGGCGCCCTCGCGGGGCTCCGGGTCTATCACCACTACCGCGCCTTCGAGCGCCGCCACGACGGGAACGACGACGGCGAGCGGAACGCCTAACCCCTCGACGTGCCTCCACACGGCCATGCGAACCGTCCGGGACGACGAGGGCCGGGAGTACCTGCTCGTGAAGCGCTCCTCGGAGTCGAGTCTCGTCCGCGACCCTGCCACCGGAGCCGAGCGGTACGTCCCGAACGGCGAACTGGTGGTTGGGGACGACGCCCCGCTGTCGACCGCCGCGGGCGCCGTGTCCGCGCCGGTCCGGCGCGTTCTCACCGCGACGCCGAACGACCGGGCGCTCGGCCTCCTCGTCGAACTCGTCGATCGGGGACCGGTCGGGGTGCGGACCCTCCTCGACGGGTACGACCTCTGTGAGAGCGACCTCCACGGTCTGCTCGCCGAGTTTCGAGCGGCCGGGCTGGTCGAGGAGGCACGCGTCGCGGGCGAGCGCGGGTACGACGCGACCGAAACGGCGTGCGAGGCGGTGGCGCGCCTGCGGAGTACCGGAACGAAACCGGCGGACGACACCTGACCCCCCTCACGACTGAAGTCGTGGGCTTGCGCGCTGATTCCGCGGTCCCCCCGCCGTACGGATCGTGGCCCCCGCGTGCCGGTCCGTCTCAGTCGTCGTTCGAGGTGCCGGCCGCAGTCTCGACATCGACGTCGGCATCGGCGTCGGCGTCGGTCTCTGCGTCCACGAGGGTGGCCGGCGTCGACCGCGCCACCGTCGACCGGTTGGTCCGCGGGTCCTTCTCGACACGGAGGAGGTCGTCCGCCGCGCCGACGAGCTCCTCGTCGTGACTGACGATCACGATTTGTGTCACACCCAGGTCGCGCATCTCGGCGACCAGATCCACCAGTCGCGAGACGTGTCCCGAGTCGAGGAAGACGGTGGGTTCGTCGAGGATGAGCGGGGGCATCGGCGCCGCGCCGTCGATCCCCTCCGCCAGAAGGCGGTAGATCGCACACCGCAAGCTGAGATTAAACAGGGCGCGTTCGCCACCGGAGAGCTGGGTCGGGTCGAGTTCGCTGCCGTCTTTCTGGACGACCGAGAGTTCGTACTCGCCGTTCAGGCGGAGGTGAGCGTACGCGTCGTTGCCGTAGACGAGGTCGAACGTCTCGTTCAGGAGGCGTTCGAGCGTCTCGACGTTGCGCTGCCGGAGGTCGGCGCGAAGGTCGCCGTACATGGCCTCGAGGCGTTCGGCCTCCGCGTGGAGGTCGTCGAGAGCGGCGACGCGCTCGGCGAGCCGATCACGCTCCTCGCGCAGCGACTCCAGTGCCTCGAGTTCGCTCCGGACGCCGCCGATGCGCGTCTGTAACTCGTCCCGGCGCTCGGCGAGCGCGTCGAGTTCCGCGTCGACCCGTTCCAGATACTCCTCGGCCTCGACTTTCCGGTCGCGGGCCGTCTCGATGGCGTCTTCGTCGACGGCTTCGCGGAGTTCGTCCCGCCGCTCGCGCTTCTCGGCCAGTCGTTCCCGGCGTTCGTCGTTGGTCTCCGCGATGCCCTCGGCCCGCTCGCGGCGACGCTCCCGTTCGTCTTCGAGGTCGGCGATCCGCGCCACTCGCTGTGCGACGGCGTCGACCCGCTCGCGGACGTCGTCGATCGACTCCAGTTCCGCAGTCAGCTCCGCGATCCGCTCCTCCGTCGCCTCGGCCTCGTCGCGTTTCTCGACGGCGACCTCCCGGGTCTCGCTCGCCCGCTCGCGCAGGGCCGACGCCTCCGTCTCCCGCTCCTCGGCGCGGTCGCGCAGCGTCGACGCCTCGTCGCGTTTCTCCGCCGCTCGCTCGGTGAGCCGGTCGCGCTCCAGATCGATGTCATCGAGTCGTTGCTCCGCCGCTGCCAGGTCGTCGAGAGCGTCGACCCGCTCTTCGAGACGCGCGATCTCGTCGCGGGCCGTTGTCAGCTCGGCTTCCAGGTCCGCGACCCGCTCGCGGTCGTCCTCGATCCGGTCGGCGTGGGGCGAATCCTCGACCGGCTGTCCGCACTCGGGGCACTTGCCCGCCGCGAGCAGCTTCTCGGCCTCGGACACCCGCTCGTTCGCCGCCGCCAGCGTGGCCTCGAGTTCCGCGACCCGCTCGCGTGCCTCGCCGAGACGCTCGCGGCGGTCCTCTAGCCGCTCCGCCGCGGCGCCGCGGTCGACCGGGGCGTCGTCGAACCGGGCGGCCAACTCCGAGGCCTCCCGCTCTAGTTCGGCGACGCGCTCCTCGCGCCGTTCGGCCGTCGCCTCGGCGTCGTCGGCCTCGTCGCGTAGCTCCGCCGCGCGTTCCTCGGCCTCCGACGCCCGTTCGGCGAGGTCGTCCGCCTTCTCCGCGAGGTTCGTCGCTTGTCTCCGGAGGCCGGTCGCCGAGGCGTTGGCTTCGTTGCGGGCCTCGCGGACCTCGGCCTCACGCCCGTCGAGGTCGGCACGACGCGTCTCGATTGCCGTCTCGGTCGTCGCGTCCAGCCCCGCGGCGTCGAGACGGTCGTCCACCTCCGCTTCCAGCTCCGCGATCCGCTCGGTCGTCTCGGTGATCCGCTCTCGCAGCCCCTCGCGCTCCGACTCCGCGTTCCGGATCGTCGACTCCAGCTCGTCGATGTCGGCCTCGACCGACTCGAGTTCGGCGCGGTTCGCCTCGTACTCCTCGAGCACCGACTCGGCCTCCGCCTTCGTCCGCTCGGCCTTCTCGCGTTGGGTCTCGTAGCGATCGATCTTCGCGTCCACGTCGACGAGGTCGCTCTCCAGGTCGTCGAGCGCGGCGTGGAGGTTCTCCGCCTCTTTCGTCTCGATCTGTGACTCCACCTTTCGGAGTTCGCCCCGCTTCTCGGAGCGCACGTCCTCGATGCCGAGTCGGGCGTCGCCGGCCCGGTCCCGATACTCCTCAAGACGCCCCAGCTGCAGGAGGTCGTCGATCACGTCCTGTCGCTGGGCCGGCGAGGCGTTGATTAGCTGGTTCACCTCGCCTTGCCTGACGTACGCGCAGTTGACGAACGCCTCGGCGTCCATCCGGAGCAGGTCGGCGACGAACGCTCGCACGTCGCGGGCGCCTTCGACCGTCGCGTCCGGCCCCTCCAGAACGCAGTCGGCGGTCGTCGTCCGCTCGCCGGACGCCCGGAGGCGGCGGTGAACGTGATACGAGGCGTCGGCGTGGGTGAACCACAGATCGATCTCGGACTCGTCGGCGCCGTTCGTGACCACGTCATCGAGCGTCCCCGGAAGCGCCGTCGAGCCGTAGAGGGCGAAGAAACACGCCTCCAGTAGCGACGATTTGCCGCTGCCGTTGAGACCGTGGATGACCGTCACGCCGTCCCGAAGGTCGACGTCCGCGTCCGCGTACGGACGGAAGTTCCGCAGCCGAAGCCGTTCGAACTTCACAGGTACTCCTCCATGGAGACCTGATCCCGGTCGGCGTCGGCCGCGTCGGTGTCGTCGGAGGCCGGGACGACGTCCCCGTTCCGCATAGCGCCGAGAGCGTCGTCCTCGACGGCCTCGCCGACGGCCGAGGCGACCCGGTCGCGGACGTTCGAGTCGGCCACCGCGTCGTCACGGATCGTCTCGTCGAGGCGACGGCCGAGAGCCGAGAGACCCATCCCTCGAACACGCTCGCGAACCGCCGCGTCGGGGTCGGCGAAATCGACGTCCGGGGCGGTGTCGGCGGTGTCGCCGCCGACCGCCCGGTGGTCGGTGATACGGGCCAGCAGGGCATCCGCCTCGAGGGCGGCGTCCTCGACGGCCGCGGGCGTGATCGGCTCGCCGTCGCCGGTGATCGACACTACTGCGACGGCGTCCGTGAGTTCGTGTTCGTGTTCGCGGACCCGCTCGCGGACCCGTTCGACGCCCTCGCCTTCGGCGAGGTCGACGTCGACGAAGACGAACGGACGAGTGTGAAGCGACCGGCGCCGGATGTCGACGGCCGCGTCGCCGCCCGCGTCGGCACCGAACTCGACGAGGTTGTAGCCGCGGGCGGGGCGTTCGTCGGCGCTCGCTCGCTCCGTCGATCCACAGTAGGTCACCCACGTCCCGTCGACGCGTGCCGTGTCCGCGGCGTGGTTGTCGCCGAGCAACACCGCGTCGAAATCGACGGTGGCGGCGTCGAGCAGCGCCTCCGTGTCCCAGTCCGCGTGAGGAAAGGGGGTGAAGAGGCCGTGGGCGACGAGGGCGGTTGCATCGACGTCGGCGTCGGCAGGCGGGGGCGAGAACGCGTACTCGAGCTCGTCGCGCCGCGACCGTGGGACGTGATCCAGCCCGTAGAACGCGGTGTCGCCGACGACCGTCGGCTCGGCGTCGAGTCGCGTCGCCAGCCCGAGATCCTCGAAGAGATCGAGCCACTGACTCCCACGGGTCGCCTCGTGGTTGCCGACGACCGCGAGGAAGGGAACACCGGCGTCGTCGAGGCGACGGAGCGCCGCGAGGACGCCGAGTAGATCGGGGAGCTCCGGACGGCGGTCGTGAAAGAGGTCGCCGGCGTGGACGAGGGCATCGACGGCCGTACCGGTGTCCCGGTCCCCTGTTCCCCCCGATCCATCTCCGTCGTCGGTCGGGGATCGCTCGCCCGCAGAACCGTGCGCCACGCCGTCGACGGCGTCGTCGATCACGGCCTCGAACGCGTCGAGGAAGTCCTGCCGGCGCTCCGGCGAGTGGTACTGGCGGTAGCCGACGTGGGTGTCGCCGGTATGGATCACCCGTGTCATCCTGACGGCCCTTGTTCGCCGGCCCCCAAAACCGTTCCGCGACCGGAGTGAAAGTGATCGGCCGCGGCGCGCCGACAGCGCTCGATGGCGGCGAGGGCGTCACGGCCACGGGCCGCGGCGGCGGTATCGCCGGCGCGGTCGGCCCGTTCGACAGCCCAGCGGAGACGCGGGAGGCCGCCGTCCGCCACGAACGCCGCGGCGGATTGCACGTCGTCGAGCGTCTCCGTGGCCCGGTCGATGACGCTGACCGCGTCGTCCGTAGTCCGTGCGCCGGCGTCGCCGGCCGCGAGCGCGCGAAGCGCCGCGCGGACGTCGGGGTCGCCGTGGGTCATGGGGGCCGATGGCCGCGTTCCCGATCTTAAACTTTCAGCGAGTAGAGACGCTTGCGCGCGTCCGAGAAGGAGAACCGCGACTCGACCACCTCCGCTTCTTCCAGTCGAGTCAGCGCGTACCGGACCGTCCGCGGCGGCAGGAGCGTCTCCTCGGCCAACTGGCTCTGACTCAGCGTCTCGTTGTAGTCGAGGACCTTCGCGACGAGTTTCGCACTCGGCGGCAGGTCGCGTACGTCGGCCCACCGATCCGCACTCCCGTCGGGGGTTACTTTCTCGGTCGTACTCATCTTGTACGTTCGTCTGGAATACAAGGTGATAATATTTACTATCGATTTTGATGCATAAGGGTTATTTTGTGACGGAGGGTCACGGCGAACTCCGCACTCACCCGAAGTCTCTTATGAATCAGCGCCTTAAACCGAACAATGACCGACACTGTGGAGGATGTCGACCTCCCCTACGATGAGGAGGCGGCCTCACAGCAGGAAAAGATCGAGGCCCTCCGTGAGCGTCTCGACGTGCTGGAAGGGCAAAACGAGGAGATGCGCGACAAGTTGCTGGACGCCAACGCGGAGAACAACAAATACCAGCAGAAGCTCGAGCGGCTGACCCACGAGAACAAGAAGCTCAAGCAGTCGCCGCTGTTCGTCGCGACTGTCCAGGAAGTGAACGACGAAGGCGTCGTCATCAAACAACACGGCAACAACCAAGAGGCGCTCACCGAGGTCACCGAGGAGATGCAGTCGGAGCTCGAACCCGATTCGCGTGTCGCGGTGAACAACTCCCTCTCCATCGTCAAGCGACTCGACAAGGAGACGGACGTGCGGGCACGCGTGATGCAGGTGGATCACAGCCCGGACGTGACCTACGCGGACATCGGCGGCCTCGAAGCGCAGATGCAGGAGGTCCGCGAGACGGTCGAGATGCCGCTCGACCGGCCGGAGATGTTCGAACAGGTTGGTATCGATCCGCCGTCGGGCGTTCTACTGCACGGCCCGCCGGGAACGGGGAAAACGATGCTCGCGAAGGCCGTCGCCAACCAGACCGACGCCACCTTCATCAAGATGGCCGGCTCCGAACTCGTCCACAAGTTCATCGGCGAGGGCGCGAAGCTCGTCCGCGACCTCTTCGAGGTGGCCCGTGAGAACGAACCCGCCGTCCTGTTCATCGACGAAATCGACGCCATCGCATCGAAGCGGACGGACTCGAAAACCTCCGGAGACGCCGAGGTTCAGCGGACGATGATGCAACTCCTCTCCGAGATGGACGGGTTCGAGGAGCGCGGCGAAGTCCGCATCATCGCGGCGACAAACCGCTTCGACATGCTCGATCCCGCCATCCTGCGGCCGGGTCGATTCGACCGCCTCATCGAGGTGCCAAAGCCCGACGAGGAGGGGCGTGAGATCATCTTCAAGATTCACACCCGCAACATGAACGTCGCCGACGACGTGCAGTTCGACGCGCTGGCGGAGATGGCCAGCGACGCCTCCGGCGCCGACATCAAGGCGATCTGTACCGAGGCGGGGATGTTCGCCATCCGCGACGACCGCACCGAAATCTACATGAGCGACTTCGAAGCGGCCTGGGAGAAGATCAGCGCCGAGACCAGCGACGACGGCGCCTCGCGGGCGTTCGCGTAGCCGAACCGAGACGGCGCCGCCGTCAGGCGACGCCGAAGACGACGTACGGGGCGACGAACAGCAAAACGAACAGCGCCGCGATGGCGACGAGGTAGGCGAGACCGGTGGCGGCCGCGGTTCGCCAGGCGGGATTGGAGACGGACACGCTCGGCCGGAGGAAGTGGAGCGACATAATCGTATCCCTCCGGAGCGCGTGGCGCGACGTTTTTGTCCCGGCGAGCGGTACCGTGTGTATGACTATCCGTAGCGACGTGGCGCCGAGCACGCTCCCGATCGAGTTGCTCGAGGAGGGCGTGCAGGTGGAGTACCTCGACGGCCGGACGACGCTATATCGGGGAGTTCCACAGACGGTGTCGGAGACGCTCACGACCGGACCGGGCAAGGAGGTACACGTCCTCGTGACCGATCCCGAGGGGACCGAGGGCGTGATGATGTACGTCAACGACCGCAAGACCCACGACGACATCCTGGAGTCGACCGGCGTCGGACGGATCGTCCTCGACGGAGGGGAAGCCGAGGAGATTTTCCCGGGAGTGACCGTCGCCACACCCGACGGAATGCGGTGTCGGATTCAGGCCGACCTCGACGTGGCCCGCGGGCGGGTGTTCGTGTTCGTCGAGGACGACTGGGGCGAGGAGTCCTACGAGTTGGTCGAATAGCTACTGCAGGTAGGAGGGATCGGCGCTCTCGTCGTCACAGGTTTCCTCGTGCTGGTTCGCGTCCTCTCGGGAGTCGAACAGCATCCCACAGACCTCACACTCGTACCACGTCATGCCGTCCCGCTCGGTCGTGGTGACCATGCGTGTACGTGGACGAGCGGAGGCTAAAACGATTGCCCCGTCGACGGATCGTACGGCCGGTTGTGGGGCGGTATGGACGATTCGGCCCACCGCGCCGGCGAACCGCCGGGGGCCGAACACGGCGACTCGTCTCAGGCGTCGCGCTCGAAGGGATCGACGAGTTCGATGGTCTCGGTGCGGTCGGGACCGACGCCGACGGCGTAGACGGATGCACCGACCTCCTCGGACAGGTAGTCGAGATACGCCCGCGCACCATCGGGAAGGGCGTCGTAGCCGTCGGCGGCGACGGCGGGCCAATCCACCTCGGGCCACGGCTCGAACTCCTTCAGAACCGGCTCGCAGTCGGCCCACCGCTCGGTCGTCGCGGGCATCGTCTCCAGACGCTCGCCGTCGAGTTCGTAGGCGTCGCCCACCTTCACCTCGTCCAGTCCGGCCAGCACGTCGAGGTGGTTGACCGCGATGCCGGTGAAGCCGCTGGCGCGCGCGGCGTGGCGGAGCATGGGGACGTCGAGCCAGCCGATCCGGCGTGGTCGGCCAGTGACGGTTCCGAACTCGCCGCCTTTCTCGCGGATGTAGTCGGCCAGATCCTCGTCCTCGCCGTCGAGTTCCGTCGGGAGCGGGCCGGTGCCGACCCGGGAGAGGTAGGCCTTCACGATGCCGACCACCTCACCCCGGCCGATCACCGTCGGCCCGACGCCCGTCCCGGTCGACGCGCCGCCGGCGGTGGGGTTGGAAGAGGTGACGTAGGGGTAGATGCCGTGATCGATGTCGATGGACGTGCCCTGGGCGCCCTCGAACAGCAGGTTCGCGCCGTCGTCGAGTTCGTCCCCGAGGAAGTCGCCGGCGTTGACGGTCATTCCCTCCTCGTCGAGGCGCCGACCGACGGCCGCGAACTCCTGGTGGAGCGCGTCGATGTCGAACTCCTCGCCGGCCGTCATGCCGAAGACGTCCTCGACGACCGCGCGCTTCTGGGGAACGACGTACTCCAGACGGTCCCGGAGCACGTCGGGGTCGAGCAGGTCGCCGACCCGGATCCCCCGCCGGCCGACCTTGTCCTCGTAGGTCGGGCCGATTCCCCGGCCCGTGGTGCCGGCCTCCAGGTCGTCGTCGCTTTTCGCCTCCTCCTCGATGCCGTCGAGGACGCGATGATACGGCATGATGACGTGGGCGCGACGCGCCACGCGCACGTCGGGGTCGAGCCCCCGGTCACGGAGCGTGTCGAGTTCGTCGAACAGCGTCCGCGGGTTGACCACGCAGCCGTTGCCGAGTACCCCGACTTTCCCCCGGACGGCGCCGCTCGGGACCAGGGAGAGTTTGTACTCCTCACCGCCTTCGACGACGGTGTGGCCGGCGTTGTCCCCGCCCTGATACCGGACCACGATGTCGGCGTTCCCACCCCACAGGTCGACGAGGGCGCCTTTGCCCTCGTCGCCGAGCTGGGATCCGACGATGGTGACAGTCATATCCGACCGGAGGTTCCACCCGACTCGCTAAACCGATTACGATCCGCTCACGCCGGGATCGACGACGCTCGATCACGACCCGAACCGTTAACTACTCTCATCCCGCACGTTCGGGCAACGGTTCTCGCGCGCCGGATCTCACAACAACATTTAAAACCCGCAAAGACAAGTTAACAAGTGTCATGATAGACAGGCTCGAGAAAGAAGTCGATATGCTCGAACGCCATCTTCAGGTGTTGAAGATGGTCATCGGGAACGAACCGATCGGTATCGTGAAGATGTCCAACGAGACGGGATACCCCCACCACAAGGTCAGATACTCCCTGCGAGTCCTCGAGGAGGAGAACCTCATCGAACCGTCGAGTCAGGGGGCCATCACCACCGAGGACACCGCGGATTTCGTCGACGAACTCGACGACAAGATCGACGCGATCGTCGAGAAACTCGACTCGATGAAGATCGAGGAAACGGCCGAGATCCAGAGTTAGAGATCCGGTACGGTCACGAAGAAGTCTCCGTCTCGTGCTTCGACCAGACAGAGGTGAAAGCCGGCTTTTCGTGACAGTTTGACGTAGCTTTTCCTCGAACTCCGGCTGAACAGTCCCCCACGAGTGGCGTCGACCGCAAACTCCATCGCGTCGCCATCGAAGAAACTCGTCGTCACGGCGAAGGCGGCCGCGAGGGATTCGGTCGACTCGCTCACCGATCGCGCGCCGTCGACGAGCGACTGGACCGGCCCGGCGTGAGTCGGGTCTCGGGAGTCCTCGAACGTCGCCACGAAGAGCGGATCGCCCATCTTGTTCCGAAACACTACGTCGAACGTCTCCAGGGTAGCCTCCCGTTCGCCGTCGGGGCGCTCCACTTCGATCTCTACCTCGCCGTCGAAGTCGATCCGGGCGACCGACGAGATGGCCTCGTACAGCTTCGACAGCTTCGGACGGACGTCGGTCCGACGAATCTCGTAGACGAGCGCGGTCAGCAGCCACTCGGTGAACTGGTGTTCGGGGGTCGAACGGAGGAACGCGTCGAAGGACCGGCCATCGACCGCGACGCCCTCGGCTTCGAACTCGGTGTGGTAGTCGAGCCGGAGGTTGTCTCGGAGCTCCTCCTCCGAGATGCGCCCCTCGGCGGCGCGGTCGAGCGTTCCGTCGGTCTTGTCCTCGTACCGGACGAACAGGTTCGTCCCCGAGAGCGCCTCGTCCGGAGTGAGCGTCCGCTCCGGCGACGACGGGGCGGCGTCGGCTTCGAGCCGTTCGACCTCGGACTCGAGCGAGGCCACCCGGTCGCGGAGACGTTCGACCTCCGCCTGGAGGTCGTCGCGCTCGGCGGCGATCCGATCGCGTTCGTCCTCCAGTTCCGCCTTCGTCTCCCGCACCGCGTCGAGTTCGCGCCGGAGGCGGGCGAGTTCGTCGGGCGACGCCTCCCCGGGCGATGCGCCGGCCGTCGCGGACTCCACGTCGGCGTCCTCCGCTACGCCCGCGTCGGCCACCACGCCAGCGTCGGCGTCCATCTCCACGTCGAGGCCGGCGTCAGCCTCCGTGTCGGCGTCAGCCTTCGTGTCGGCGTCGGTGTCAGCCGCCGCATCGGGACGTGCCGTCCCGTCGGCTTCGACCGCGCCGCGCTCCGACCCGTCGACTGTGGCGGTGTCGTCCTCGACGCCGGACAGTTCGCCGAGCGAACTGAAGTCGTCGGCGTCGGAGGCACCTGCCTCCGTCACATCCGTCGCGACGTCGGTCGCCGACTCGCCGCCGTCGTCGATGTCCGCGGTGGCGTCGCCGGGAGTCGGTTCCCGGTCCGGCTCCGGTTTGGACTCCGGTTCGGGCTCCGGTGCCGATTCGGATTCCTGCTCCGGGTTCGGAGCGGGCGCAACCGACCCCGCCGGTCGCTCCGGAAGCTCGACGACCTCGACGTCGGCGTCGACGACGGAGTAGATGCCCACCTCGTCGGCGGCGCGTTCGAACGCCTCGTCGCCGGAGAGGAGGCGGCGGTTGTTCCCCACGAACGCCACGGGGAGCGACCGGCCGCCGTAGTAGACGACGTAGTAGTCGCCGGAGAGTACGTTCTCGGAGAGTTCGACGTAGCCGACGAAGCTACCGGACGAGAGGGTGGCGTCGAGTTCGGAAAGCGGCGTGTCGTTCGAGTAGTACTGACCCCGGACCTCACCGCCCCGAGCCTGCATGGCATACAGGAGCGGAAGTGACACGTCGGGGGCAGTGTAGGCCGTCAGCGAGGCACCCTCGAACTCCTGGATATCGCCGTCGAACACCCCGACGAAGCGACCGTTGAGGACGAACGCCCACGCCGTTCCGTCGGTGACGGCGCCGGAGAACTTCCCGTCAGCCAGCTCGTACAGCCCGCTGACGCCGTCGGCGACGGAACGGGTTCCCCACTCGGTCACCGTGTCGAGAATCTCGCCCTCCATTTGTGTAGGGATGGAGGAAAGCGAGCCAAATACTTTCCGGCCCCCGGAGAGCGGAAGCGACACCGCCGCTCACGGAAGAGTCGTGACCGTCTCCCGCGGATCGTGGGCGGGCCACGGCACCGGAAGCGACGGGCGGGTGATGTCAGTCCTCGATGACGACGGAGACCCGGCGACGCTCGCCGTCGACGTACTTGTACAGTTCGTCGGAGTCCTCGCCTTCGGCCCGCTCGTGGGAGCCGTCACAGAAAGGGTAGGACTCGCTCAGCCCACACAGACAGATGGCCACGTCGCCTTTCTCGTCGTCGATATCCTCGGGCGTGACGATTCGCGGGCCGGTCGCGGTGTGGGTGACTTCACGTGCCATCAGGCGTGTTTGTGCGTGAACAACAGCGGACTCTCGTCGTGGACGGTGACACAGATGTCGAGCGGTTCGATCTGTTCGAGGCTGGTCGCCTGACTCTTACACACCACGAGGTCGTCGAACGGCTCCTCACACACCGGACACGCGACCGAGACGGTGTTCTGGTAGAGTTTGATCTCGTCGTTCTCCTCACGGGGCGTAAGCGACGACACGAGTTGATCGAGATCCTCCATGCCCACGACTGTCGCGTGAGAGCATATAAATCCACGGCGGCGGGTGACCCTCGTGTTCAGATAAGGATTGAAAGGTGAGGCGTAGCGTTTTCTAAGTTGTTCATGCCCGAAAACGCTAGCCTCAA